>Ga0208813_1000027_pt1 | contig 190197 bp, 176 predicted proteins | sample MalvireepMed_904_FD_184250 | JGI IMG/M metagenome (GOLD analysis project Ga0208813, IMG submission 184250) | Marine viral communities from the Global Malaspina Expedition - Malaspina viral metaG DeepMed_904 (SPAdes) (version 2) | ecosystem: Environmental > Aquatic > Marine > Oceanic | place... | reverse complement strand
TAATTATTTTTTGCTAAATCAATCGCAATAACGTTAAGATTCACCATGTATGGACTCCTTTTGTAAAAGTTTTGTCGCTTATTACGTTACCCCCCTGTGGGAGGGGAGTCCATACATCTCTGTGGTTCTATATGTTTTTACAAGATTTGCACAAAGAGAAGTGAATGAGAAGAGAATGAGGTAAACCAATAACTTACTTAATTTGTTTTCCTCTAAAGCGTAGCGCCTCATAACCTCTTTGTGAGTTAAATATCTTTTTTCTAACCACAGAGGACATAGAGAGCACAGAGGAAGAGAAAGCGAGACCATAACCTCTTTGTTGATAGTGGTTTCTCTGTGTAGCGCGAAGCGCCTCTATGTTCTCTGTGGTTCAAATATTGTTTTTACATGATTTGCACAAAGAGAAGTGAATAAGAAGAGAATGAGGAAGTGATAATTATGTTTTTTCTCTCTAAAGTACAGCGCCTCTGTGTACTCTGTGGTTCAAATATTGTTTTTACATGATTTGCACAAAGAGAAGTGAATGAGAAGAGAATGAGGAAAACCAATAACTTACTTAATTTTTTTCCTCTAAAGCGTAGCGCCTCATAACCTCTTTGTGAGTTAAATATCTTTTTTCTAACCACAGAGGTCACAGAGAGCACAGAGGAAGAGAAAGCGAGACAATAACCTCTTTGTTGATAGTGGTTTCTCTATGTAGCGCGAAGCGCCTCGGTGTTCTCTGTGGTTCAATATGTTTTCCTCTAAAGCGCAGCGCCTCTTATCCTCTGTGTGAATATTAATTTCCACTTTCGCTGGTTTCGCGATATAAAATCGCGCCTACAATTGAGCTCCTTTTTTCATCCCTGATCTTGATTTTATTTCAATTGTCGCCATATCTACTCAGTGGTCTTGTTTTCACCTTTTTTATGGGGTTAGATCAAAGATTATGGCTGATTTTTAAATTTTCTTGCCGAAATTCCATATCTTCACACACAGAAGGTTTGATGTTGCGCAGACTCTGGTATGATAGCGCACGAAATAAGCGGTGTTTTGAACAGCGTACTGATAAATTGTTAATTAATATGCCCTACATCATGAGCATAAGCGCATATTAATTATCAATTGAAGAAAGTGGGTTAGCTAATGACTAGCTAACAAAGAATATATTGTAACGGTTTTATCATGATATCTAATTTATTTACCAAGATTTTTGGTAGTCGCAATGACCGCACTATTAAAAACCTAAGAAAGACGGTCGCTCTAATTAATGCGCTTGAAAAGCAATTAGAAGCGCTTTCTGATGAAGATTTAAAAGCAAAAACAGCTGAATTTAGAGAGCGTTACGATAACGGACAAAGCCTAGATGATATCTTACCAGAAGCATTTGCTGTGGTACGTGAAGCATCTAAGCGTGTAAATGGCATGCGTCACTTCGACGTACAGCTACTAGGTGGTATGGTGTTACATCAAGGTCGTATCGCAGAGATGCGTACCGGTGAAGGTAAAACACTTACTGCAACATTACCTGCATACCTTCGTGGTTTAACAGGTAAAGGTGTTCACGTTATTACAGTGAATGACTACCTTGCAAAACGTGACGCCGAAACTAACCGTCCATTATTTGAATTCTTAGGCCTAACAGTAGGTTGCAACGTACCAGGCATGATGCCACAGCAAAAGAAAATCGCTTATGCTGCCGACATTACTTACGGTACGAATAACGAATTTGGCTTTGATTATCTTCGCGATAACATGGCATTTAGCATTGAAGAACGTGTGCAACGCCCACTTTACTACGCAGTAGTGGATGAGGTGGATTCAATCCTAATCGATGAAGCGCGTACGCCGCTTATTATCTCAGGCCCTGCAGAAGACAGCTCTGAGCTTTACATCGAAATCAACAAAATTGTGCCAGAACTTGAGCTACAAGAAAAAGAAGATGAAGAAGGCGTTGAAGGTGACGGCGACTTCACTATCGACGAAAAATCTAAGCAAGTTCACTTAACTGAACGTGGCCAAATTAAAGTTGAAGAACTATTAATTGAGCGTGGCTTAATCGAAGAAGGTGATTCACTTTACTCAGCTTCTAGCATCACATTATTAAGTCATGTGTATGCGGCGCTACGAGCTCACAAGCTGTATCAAAAAGACGTTGATTACGTTGTTAAAGAAAACGAAGTTATCATCGTTGATGAGCATACAGGCCGTACAATGGAAGGTCGTCGTTGGTCAGAAGGTTTACACCAAGCTGTTGAAGCAAAAGAAGGTGTTCGCATTCAAAACGAAAACCAAACATTGGCATCAATCACATTCCAAAATTACTTCCGTTTATACGACACATTAGCGGGTATGACAGGTACAGCAGACACCGAAGCGTTTGAGTTCCAGTCTATCTATGGTCTAGACACCGTAGTAATGCCAACTAACAAACCGATGATCCGAGACGATCGTGCTGACCTTGTCTATTTAACACAAGAAGAGAAGTACGAAGCAATTCTTGCTGATATCAAAGATTGTCAAGAACGCGGTCAACCGGTACTTGTGGGTACGATTTCTATCGAAAGCTCTGAGTACTTATCGCAGTTCTTACGTAAAGAAAAAATTAAGCACAACGTACTTAATGCTAAGTTCCACGCGCAAGAAGCAGACATTGTTGCTGATGCAGGTTTACCTGGCACAGTAACCATTGCAACTAACATGGCCGGTCGTGGTACCGATATCGTGTTAGGTGGTAACTGGCACAGCGAAGTTGAAAAGCTAGAAAACCCGACTGATGAACAAATCAAAGCGATTAAAGATGAGTGGCAAAAACGTCACGATGCAGTAATCGAAGCGGGTGGTCTACACATCATTGGTACTGAGCGTCACGAGTCTCGTCGTATCGATAACCAGTTACGTGGTCGTTCAGGTCGTCAAGGTGATGCGGGTTCAAGCCGTTTCTATTTATCAATGGACGACGCGCTAATGCGTATCTTCGCTGGTGAGCGCATGACTAACATGATGCGTAAACTTGGTATGCAACGTGGCGAAGCGATTGAGCACCCTTGGGTTAACCGCGCAATCGAAAATGCACAACGTAAAGTTGAAGCACGCAACTTCGACGTTCGTAAGCAACTACTTGAGTACGATGATGTAGCAAACGACCAACGTCGTGTTGTTTACTCACAGCGTAACGAGCTACTTGAAGAAGGCGATATTTCAGAAACTATCACTGCAATTCGTAGCGACGTTCTTAACAGTACGATTGACCAATATATTGCACCGCAAAGCTTAGCTGAAATGTGGGATATTCCAGGTCTTGAAGAGCGCTTAAAACTAGACTTCTTAATTGAACTGCCAATTTCACAATGGTTAGCTGACGATAGCAAACTATACGAAGAAAAACTTCGTGAGCGTATCGAAGAAGCGGTTGAGCATGCATACAAGCAAAAAGAAGAGATGGTAGGTGAGTCTGTACTTCGTCAATTCGAAAAAGCGATTATGCTACAAAGCCTAGACCAACACTGGAAAGATCACTTGGCAGCGATGGACCACCTTCGTCAAGGTATCCACTTACGTGGTTACGCACAGAAGAATCCAAAGCAAGAGTACAAGCGTGAGTCGTTTGAGCTGTTCTCTGAAATGCTTGAGAACTTAAAAATCGACGTTGTTGGTATTTTAAGTAAAGTGCAAGTTCGCGCAGAAGAAGATGTTGAGAAAGTTGAAGAACAACATCGTCGTAGCGAAAATGCACCACGTGAATACCAACACGAAGAAGCTGAGCACATTGGTGGCGAAACACCAGAAGGTGCTACAGTAACTCATCGTGCAGAGCCTAAAGTAGGCCGTAACGAGCCTTGCCCATGTGGTTCAGGTAATAAATTTAAACAGTGTTGCGGTAAATTAAAGTAACCATAATACGCTGATAAAAAAGCGACGCTTGCGTCGCTTTTTTTATGATTGAGGAATAACAAATGACAAAAAAAGTAGTGCATGTTGCTGTTGGCGTTATTTATAAAGATCAGCAGTTATTTATTTGTAAGCGCCCAGACGACAAACACCAAGGCGGCTTGTGGGAATTCCCTGGCGGTAAAGTAGAGCAGGGCGAAAGTGTGTTTGCAGCACTTCAGCGTGAGCTGTTAGAAGAAGTAAACCTAACCGTAAACGGCAGTGAAGAGCTAATGGTTATCGAGCATGACTACGGCGATAAATGCGTGCGCTTAGATGTGCACATTGTTGATGATTTCACAGGCACTGCCCATGGTGCAGAAGGCCAACAAGGTAAGTGGGTTGCACTGAGCGAGCTTGATGATTACAGCTTCCCAGCTGCGAATGTTGAGATTATCGAAAAGATAAAGCAGAAGTTTGAGCTGTAAGCTGAACGGTGTTGTTGGTGGGAGATGCGTGTAGGAGGTACTTTAGTGCCGAAAATATTTTCACAAAGAGAAGTGAATGAGAAGAGAATGAGGAAGTGATAATTATGTTTTTTGTTTCCTCTAAAGCGCAGCGCCTCTTGTCCTCTTTGTGAATTAAAGATCTTTTTCTAACCACAGAGGACACAGAGGAAGAGAAAGCGAGACCATAATCTCTTTGTTGATAGTGGTTTCTCTGTGTAGCGCGAAGCACCTCGGTGTGCTCTGTGGTTCAATATGTTTTACACAAAGAGAAGTGAATGAGAAGAGAATGAGGAAGTGATAATTATGCTTTTTGTTTTCTCTTAAGCGTAGCGCCTCATAACCTCTTTGTGAATTAAAGAGCTTTTCTAACCACAGAGGACACAGAGATCAAAATTTCTTAGTAAATATTGGTTTCTCTGTGTAGCGCGAAGCGCCTCGGTGTTCTCTGTGGTTCAAATATTTTTTGCACAATGAGAAGTGAATGAGAAGAGAATGGGGAAGTGATAATTACGTTTTTTGTTCCTCTAAAGCGCAGCGCCTCTTGTCCTCTTTGTGAATTAAAGATCTTTTTCTAACCACAGAGGTCACAGAGAGTACAGAGGAAGAGATCAAAATCTCTTAGTAAATATTTGGTTTCTCTGTGTAGCGCGAAGCGCCTCGGTGTTCTCTGTGGTTCAATATGTTTTTAAAAAATTTGCACAAAGAGAAGTGAATGAGAAGAGAATGAGGAAGTGATAATTGTGTTTTTTGTTTTCTCTTAAGCGCAGCGCCTCTTGTCCTCTTTGTGAATTAAAGATTTTTTTTCTAACCCCAGAGGTCACAGAGAGCACAGAGGAAGAGATCAAGATTTCTTAGTAAATATTGGTTTCTCTATGTAGCGCGAAGCGCCTCGGTGTTCTCTGTGGTTCAAATATTTTTTACACAAAGAGAAGTGAATGAGGAAGTAATAATTACGTTTTTTGTTTTCTCTAAAGCGCAGCGCCTCATAACCTCTTTGTGAATTAAAGATCTTTTTCTAACCACAGAAGACACAGAGAGCACAGAGGAAGAGAGCAAAATTTCTTAGTAAATATTGGTTTCTCTGTGTAGCGCGAAGCGCCTAGGTGTTCTCGTGGTTCAAATTTTTTTAAAAAATTTGCACAAAGAGAAGTGAATGAGGAAGTGATAATTATGTTTTTTGTTTTCTCTAAAGTGCAGCACCTCTTGTCCTCTTTGTGAGTTATAGATCTTTTTTCTAACCACAGAGGACACAGAGAACAGCCATTTGTTTAACACCAAGGCTAGTGCTTATTTATAACCGTTAGGGTTTTTACTTTGCCAGCGCCACGTATCTTGCATCATCTCGTCAATGCCGCGCTCAGCTTGCCAACCAAGCTCCTTAAGCGCCTTTTCTGGGGCAGCGTAACATGCAGCTATATCACCTGCTCTGCGCGGCGATATTTGGTAAGGAACAGCTTGACCGCTAGCTTTTTCAAAGGCATTAACCATTTGTAATACCGAATAACCATTGCCTGTGCCAAGGTTAAATACGTGTGCACCTGTATCACTAGCAATGCGGTTCAGCGCTTTTAAGTGACCAAGTGCTAAATCAACTACATGAATATAATCACGCACGCCCGTGCCATCTACCGTATCGTAGTCATCACCAAACACACCTAGCTTTTCTAATTTGCCAACTGCCACCTGAGAAATATACGGCAGTAAGTTGTTAGGAATGCCATTAGGGTCTTCACCGATTAGTCCCGACTCATGCGCACCAACAGGATTAAAGTAACGTAAAATTACAAAGGCAAAGCGTTCATCCGATTTAGCAATATCTTGTAGCATCATCTCAACCATGAGTTTTGATGTACCGTATGGGTTTGTTGTGCCACCAACAGGGAAGTCTTCGCGAATTGGTAAGCTTGCTGGGTCGCCATAAACCGTTGCTGATGAGCTAAATACTAATTTGAATACACCAGCGTCGCGCATTGCATCAACCAGCGTTAACGTGCCTTGTACGTTGTTTTGGTAATACTCAATAGGTTTAATAACCGATTCGCCCACGGCTTTTAAACCTGCAAAGTGGATAACGCTGTCGATTGAGTGCTCACTAAAGATTTTATCTAAACAGGCTCTATCTAAAATATCACCTTGGTAAAATGTGACATCTTTACCCGTAATTTTTTTAACACGAGCCAATGACTCATTTGATGAATTGCTTAAATTATCAAGTACAACAACATCATTACCCTGTTGTAATAATTCTAAAACGGTATGTGAACCGATATATCCGGCTCCGCCGGTGACTAAAATGGTCATAAGATTTCCATAAACTATACCTGATTAAATTAGGCTTATTTCATCATATTTAGCGCTAAATTACATGAATAAAATGTGATTATTATTCTGTATGGCAAGGTGAGGTAGTTGTTTTTGATTACACTTTATACCATATTGGTTACACCTAGCTGATTACATATTAAGCTATAGTTAATCGTCAGCTGCTAAATTTTTAAGCACTAGCTAAACCTGTTAACTGGAGAATATGATGAATATAGTAAAAAAAGTTGCGTTAGCGCTTATGGTTACGCTCCCGGCTTTTGCTCATGCAGGCGAAGCAAAAGTTAAATGGCATGACTTTAATGATTATCGTGATGTACGCCCAGGGAATAACTCACCAAAAGGCGCATTTCATAAAAATGTGGCAAATAATTTTGAAAAACACTTTAACAAACTAGCTGAAAAGCTACCCGAAGGTTATACCTTTAATGTTGAGGTGACAGAGCTAGATCTAGCTGGTGATGTGCGTTTTGGTACCATGAATGAGCTACGTATTATCAAACCAATTTACTTTCCGCGTATCGACCTAAATTATTCAATTACCGATAAAAACGGTAAGGTCGTAAGCGAAGCAAACGATGTAAAACTCAAAGATATGGGATTCATGGATCGTATGAAGATGGGTCGTGACGAGGCTTATTATTACGATAAACGTTTAATTACTGATTGGTTCGAAGATGAGCTATTACCGTCGTTAAACCTTGATGAATAAACTTAGTCACTATGTGGCTGTAGCAGTAAGTAAATAGTACAACTAAATACATATTTAACTGCTGCTACAACTTATAAATTTCATTTTATTGAGACTACCGTATATAAGTTTTTCTTTTAGCTTATTCGTTTAACGTTCAATACCTAAAGTACTAAAAGTATTCATAGTCTTGATCTTGGTTACATTTTGAACCATATTATTATTCTATTACATGATTTTTACTTGGTGTTCACACTATACATTTTATAAATGTTGATTATGTAATAGTTTGAAACCTATGGAGAAATGGAATGATTAAGATCAATAAAGCTTTACTTGTAACTAGTTTACTTTTACCTGCTTTTGCCTACTCTGGTGAAGCCGAAGTAAAATGGCAAAATTTTGATGACTACAGTGATGTGCGCCCAGGGAGTAACTGGAAAAAAGAAAATTACTATAACAGCGTTAAGCGTAACCACGAAAAAACGTTTAGAAAATTAGCAAGTAAATTACCTGATGGTTATGTTTTTTCTGTTGAGGTAACAGATTTAGATCTTGCTGGTGAAGTACTGTTAGGTAATGGCAATGGCAATAGTACCGAACCTCGCGTAATGTCATCTACATACTCACCTAAAATTACCTTAAATTATACAGTTAAGAGTAATGATGGAAAAGTTGTTAGCCAAGATAGCAACTTGAAACTTAAAGATATGAGCTATCTAGATGGTATCGTAATGCGTTACAAAGATTCTTACTATTACGATAATAAACTGATAGCCGAGTGGTTTGAGGATAAAGTGCTTCCGTCAATTGACTCAGCTGAATAAATACGCTTTTATGGCAGCAACTTTATATCGAGTGTTTTTGCTTTTGTGTGCATAATTAACAAGATATAAAAGCGCTGCCAAAATTAACTATATGAGTTTTAACGATGGATATACTCATTGTTAAACTTATGGCTAAAGAGCCACTTTCACTTTTCCGTTAGTTTACTTAAACGTCGCTAACAGTTGTAATAGCTGTTGCAGTTTAATAACGGTTTTTTTCAGTTTTTCTTCGTCCATACCGTCGTTGCTTAAGCTTTCTACATCAGCAGCAACATCGAGAACGTAAGGTTTAAAGCGTTTAGCTTCAAAATCAAAGCCAGCATCTTTTGCAAATAAGGCTGTGAATTTGCCGTGCCCTTGCTGCTGTAAATCATCTAATTTTTTATCGGCATCAAGTGCCTGACGGTAAACGATTTTTAGGTTAGCATTTAGCTGTTCTATAATTGAATCCATTTTTTTCCTAAAGCTTTAGACTGCAATGCCGATATAGTACGTGGATTGTCATAAAAAGTCAGGTAATGAACTATGAATATATCAGGATCAAGCTTACCAGCGATGAGTGGCGGTGGTGAAAGCGCCGAAGTTTACAGCGCATCGCTTGCTAAAAAACAGCAAAAAGCAGAAGGTGCAGCAGCTCTAGCGCTAATCGAAGGCGCAGCAATGAATACCAGTGCTGCACAAACACCTGCTAAGTCGGTAACTGCGACACTAGGTAACAACGTAAACGTATACGTTTAGTTGTTAAACTAGATTGAGATCGATTGGCGTTTTACTTTTTTCGCCGCCGATCTCGCGCACTAGCTTAGGAACCAAGAACCCCGGCAATGCTGCCAGCATAGCCGTAACGATTTCTCGTGCCTGACTCTCAGCTATATCAAAGTGGCTGGCACCTTCCACTTTATCTAGTAGATGTAAGTAGTAAGGTAATATATCGGCCTCGAACAGTGCCTCACTTAGCGCAACTTGCGACTCAACAGAGTCATTCACATCTTTTAGTAACACCGCTTGATTTAATAAGGTAACACCCACAGCTTTTAATTTTTGCATGGCCGCTTTAAAGTCATCATCAATTTCATTAGCGTGATTGATATGGTTTATAAACACCACTTTTAACGATGATGCAGCAAAGCGTGCACACAGCTCATCGGTAATTCTTGCAGGGATCACCACTGGTAAGCGGCTGTGAATACGTAGGCGTTTAATTTGTGGTAGCTGTTCGAGCTCATCCATAAACCAACTAACGGCATCGTCTTTGGCCATTAAAGGGTCGCCGCCACTTAAAATGACTTCGTTAATATTGCTGTCGGCTTTTATATAAGCCAGCGCATCAATCAAGCTGCGTTTGTTTAATTGGTTTTCTTGATACGGGAAATGGCGTCTAAAACAATAGCGACAATTTACCGCACAACCGGTTTTAAACATCACTAAAACGCGAGAGCGATACTTGTGTAACAAACCCGGTTGGTTGTTATCTTGCTCTTTTAAGGGGTCTTTGTCGTAACCTGTTTTTGCTAAAAATTCTTGATGGCGAGGCATCACTTGCAGCAAAAGAGGGTCGTTTATGTCGCCATAACGCATTTTTTTGATAAAAGGCAGCGGCACGCGGACAGGAAAAAGACTGCGTGCTTTGAGGTCTTTTTCGTCTACTTTGCTTGATAATCCTAGCATTTCTAGCAAGCGTTCAGGACAAGTGACAACATTTGCCAATTCTTTTTGCCAGTTTTTATGCAAATTTACTTCATTTCTTTGTATCATTGACACGTAGATTACTCGAAATTATTTAGACAGAGGAAACGATGGCGAATTATAGCACCAATGAGTTCAAGGGCGGCCTAAAAATTATGTTAGACGGCGAACCTTGCAGCATCTTAGAAAATGAAATGGTAAAACCAGGTAAAGGCCAGGCGTTTAACCGTGTTCGTATTCGTAAACTTATCACAGGTAAAGTACTAGAAAAAACGTTCAAGTCAGGTGAGACCGTTGAAGGTGCAGACGTAATGGATACCGATTTAGCGTATCTATATACTGACGGTGAGTTTTGGCATTTCATGAACAACGAAACATTTGAGCAAATCGCTGCTGACGAAAAAGCACTTGGCGACAACGCTAAATGGTTAGTTGAAAATGACGTATGTACAATCACGCTTTGGAACGGTAACCCAATCGCCGTTACTCCACCAAACTTCGTTGAACTAGAAATCACTGACACAGATCCAGGTCTAAAAGGTGATACAGCAGGTACTGGCGGTAAACCAGCAACATTAAGCACTGGTGCTGTTGTTCGTGTTCCTCTTTTCGTACAAATCGGCGAAGTGATCAAGGTTGATACGCGTAGCGGTGAATACGTGAGCCGTGTTAAGTAATAGGCTTTGTTAAGCAATTTATTATAAAATCCCAGCTTCTGCTGGGATTTTTTTTTGAGAAACAGTTTATGTCTAAAGCCCTTTGGCAACCAAGCGCCGATATTGAAACTTTACGCCACCGTGCCGCCATCATTCGCCGTATTCGCGAGTTCTTTTATGCGCGGGATGTTATGGAGGTTGAAACACCAAGCTTAAGTGCAGCCAGTGTAACCGACGTGCATTTAGCGACATTTAGTACTGAGTTTGTTGGCCCAGGTCATGCTGGTGGCTTACCACTTCATTTGCAAACGTCACCTGAGTTTGCCATGAAGCGTTTACTTGCTGCGGGCTCTGGGGCTATTTTCCAGCTATGCAAAGCCTTTCGAAATGAAGAGGCGGGTAGTCATCATAATCCTGAATTTACAATGCTTGAGTGGTATCGTCCGGGTTTTGATGAATTTGCGCTTATGGATGAAATGGATGAGCTTATGCAATTGGTGCTTGGCGTAGAAAGCGCAGAGCGACTCACTTATCAGCAAGCCTTTATGAACGCCTTAGGTGTAGACCCTTTAACTGCTGATATCAGCACATTGCAGCAACTCGCAACAGAGCAGGGCTTTGCCGATATTGCCGCGAATGAAACACATCGCGATACCTTGTTACAGCTATTATTTTGTATGAAGGTAGAGCCAACAATTGGCCAAGAAAAGCCTTGTTTCGTTTATCATTTTCCAGCTTCGCAAGCAGCTCTTGCACAAATTTGTCAGCACGATGAGCGAGTAGCAGGGCGCTTTGAGTTATATTTTAAAAATATGGAACTGGCAAACGGCTTTAATGAGCTGACCAATGGCAAAGAGCAAGCAGCTCGTTTTAGTGAAGATAATCAGTACCGTGAAGCAAATGGCTTAAAGCAAGTGCCAATGGATGAGCGTTTAATAGCTGCTCTAGAGCATGGTTTGCCACAATGTGCGGGTGTCGCACTGGGTATTGATCGGCTCATTATGCTGGCAACGAATAAGAAAAAGATCAAAGACGTGATCGCTTTTGATGTTGAAAGGGCTTAAATGTAGGAGCGGGTTTAACCCGCGATTTTCATTGATTTTAAAAGCGCGACATAAAGTCGCGCCTACGGTTTATAGCTCGTAAATAAATGTCACACCGGCAACCATAGGTTCGCCAAGTTGGGTGTAAGTATGAGTGGTGTAACCATCTAATGGGTCGTTACCAAACTCAAAGCCACGAGTTGGTACGTCTTCATCAAATAAGTTACGTGCCCATGCATTAATGCTCCAATTATCACTTTCATAACCAAACGAAGCATTTACCAAGTTGGTGCTTGGTGCTTGTGAGTTATGGCTGTCAGAGAAGTAATAATCGTCTTTGCCCTCTACACCAATTGATGCGTAAAGTGCTGGCGTAAAGTTATAACGCGCAGTGAATGCATATTGGTATTTAGGTGCTTGTGCTTGGTCACGGCCATCTTGATCAAGGCCTGATTGCGCAACAAAGTCATTGATTTCGGTATGTAAATAACCTGCACTACCCGTGAGTAGTAAATTGTCAGTGGCTTGGAAGCTACCTTCAATTTCTAAACCGTAGTTTTCACCAGAGCTGGCATTATCGATATAGCCTGTGAATTTTTGACCTTCAACCTGCCACGATTTTAACTGCATATCTTCACGGTACATGTAGAAAGCGGCAAGACGTAACACAAACTTATCGTCTAGTGAGCTGCCTTTCACACCAAACTCACCGCTCCAAAGGTATTCAGGGGCAAATGATGTGTGATTAGCAAAGAAATCAGCATCTAGGTTTAAGCCTTCGTCTTTTGCTTTTGCTAACGCTTCAGAATTAATACCGCCGGCCTTATAGCCACGAGTAATGCTGGTGTAGATCATGGTGCGATCAATCACTTGATATTCAAGTGCAAGCTTACCGCCCACCATGACATCATCAGTTTCTTCAATAAAACCGTTGTTGTCGGTGTAGTCGCCTTGATACTGCTCGACACGCAAACCCGTAATTAAGGTTGTTTTTGGACCAATAGGTGTTGCTAGTTGGCCATACGCTGCAATATTGCTGGTTTCATAATTTGATGCAAATGGTTGCGCCAGCCAAGTGTATTGGCGTTCTAAATCAACTTCGCGGCCTTGGTAGTAAATACCGGCAACCCACTCACCAGACTTACCGCTAAATTGCAGCTCGGCTGCTTGATCTTGACGATCGCGAAAGTAAGCATCTGTTGAGCTATAGCCCCATTCATGCAAGCCTGCAGCACATAACTCTGGTTGGGCTTCATCATTACACACCCAGTCTTCGTCGTAGCTGTATAGCAGCTCGCTGTCGATACCTGAAAGGTTTAGGCTAACATCAAACCAATCGAAGCCGGTGTAAATGTTGGCAAGGCCAACTGCAATGCTTTCTTGGTTATCTTGGCCTGGTTCATCAGCCACACTGTAACGGCTGTTATCCAAGGTGAAGGCGTCATAGCCGTTATTAATATCAATGTAATGAACGCTCAGTTCAGTACGTAGGTGATCGGTCAATTGGCTGTGTAATTTAAAGCGAGAAACGAGCTCATCTTGTTGTTGGGTATCTTCGCCTAAATAACGGTTTTCAACATAGCCATCAGACTCACGTTGATAAATACTTGCGCGCACTGCTGTGTCGTCGGTAATACCCGTACCTGCGGCAATACCTGCTTCATAGCTGTTGTAGTTGCCCGCACCTAATTGTACTTTCACACTTGGGTTAAGAGTGGGTGTTGCAGATTCCATTTGAATCATGCCAGCTAAGGCATCAGCACCAAAGCGAGTTCCTTGTGGGCCGCGATAAATTTCTACCTGGTCGATATCAAATAACAGTGAACTGCCGCCTAAACCAGAGTAGTTGATGCCGTCGATCACTAAGCCAACCGAAGGATTAATTGGGTCTACAAACTGTGAGCGTAAACCTACACCACGAATTTGCACGAAACGACCACGAGATGCCCCTGAGGTAAAGTTTACATTCGCTGCACTAGCAAGCATTTCATCTAAAAACTTTGCACCACGTTGATTGATTTCATGGTCTGAAAACAAACTAGCACTGGCACTTAATGTTTGAATGCTTTCTTTTTTGAAATCACCGGTAACTACAATTGTTTCCAACTCACCATCTTCAGCGTAGGCAATCGAAGATGCTGCAAATAAAGGCAGGATGGCAGCAGATAATAATGATAAACGTCGTTTCATTTGGATTCTTAACTCCATTTTCGGGACTGCTATTCTAGCAACCTAGCTAGCCAAATGGCTATAAAATCAATTTTTATGGTATAAACGCAGGCAATTATACGTAAATTGATTAGGAATACGACTATGACCTTTAAAGTCGACTTTAAAGTGCGTGATTATGAGTGTGATTTACAAGGTATTGTAAATAACAGTGTTTATTTTAATTACTTAGAACATGCTCGCCATGAATTTTTACATGCTCAAGGTATCGACTTTGCAAAGCTAGCAAGAGAAAAAGTTAACCTTGTGGTGCTTCGCAGCGAAATGGATTACAAGGCATCACTTGTGCCGGGTGATGAATTTTACGTGGCCGTTGAGCCTGAGCGTATCAGCCGTTTAAAGTTTGCGTTTAGGCAAACGGTGTATCGCAAACATGACGATAAAGTGATGCTACAAGCGTTAGTGATTGGTACGTCGGTAAATGAAAAAGGTCGTCCTTTTTTACCAGAAGAAGTCGATAACTTATTCAAGTAAACGAGTGTGTTTCAAAAAAACGGGGCTTAGAACAATTTTTTACAGATAAAACATGTTTTTTTAACGATCAAAGCAGTCAAATATTGTTACTATTATGGTATTGGAATTTGAATTGTAAAAAATATGAAGCGTTTAGCCGTACCACTTTTGTTTGTATTATTTTGTTTAGGGTGTTCATCAACCAGTACAGTCACAAGTGAACAATTAAAATATACTCAGTGGCAGCTATCAAAGGTGAATGGCTTAAGTCTTGATGTGTCGCAAAGTGCATCAATGCGATTTATTGAAGCAATGCAAATAAATGGCTTTGCTGGCTGTAATAAATTTTTTGGCGAAGCAGTTCTAACTGACGATGATTCAATTGTAGTAAACAAGCTAGGCATGACACGTAAATCGTGCGGTGAGAAAGCTGATGAACTCGAACGTAGTTTGTTAACCGCGTTAAGAGAAGGTGCAGCCATTAAGCTTGAAGGTGAGCAACTGACTTTGCAAGGTACGCATCGTTTTACCTTTATCGCCAAAAACTAAAGCGCATGTGCTTGCAGCAAATTTTTAACTAACGTACACTCATTGCGTTAATAAAAAATAACGAATTTAAACTTGTCGGAGTGCCTTTAACAAGGCTGAGATCGCGAAAGCGGGATCCGTGAACCTGATCAGGCTAACACCTGCGTAGGGAACAAGCTGCCTCACTAGGCGCTTGTGCGCCAAATTTTGGGGCATAAGCGGCACAGGCTGCACTGGTAAGCATTTAACTTACTAACGATCCAATGGCGTTTGCCACTCTCTATTGCACATGCAATATCTGACAAGACAACCCTTAAAGCAATGAGGTAAGTCATGTCAAACACAACAACTAAACCATCTCGCCGCGAAGTTCGTGCGGCTGCATCAGAGTATATTTATAACTTAACGGGTCAACCGTTTCCTAATTCTCATAAAGTTTATGTAGAAGGCACGCAAGATAATGTGCGAGTAGGGATGCGTGAAATCACCCTTAGCGATACCTTCATTGGTGGTACTGAAGAGAATCCCGTATTTGAGCCTAACGCGCCAATTCGTGTTTACGATACATCAGGTCCATACACTGACCCTGACTTTAAACTCGATGTGCGCAAGGGCCTTGAGAAATACCGTGAAAAGTGGATTGAAAGCCGCGGCGACACTGAAATTTTAGACTCAGTGACTTCACAATTTTCTCAACAGCGTATGGCGGATGAAGGATTAGATCATATCCGCTTTGAGCACCTACCAAAGATCCGCCGTGCAAAAGCAGGTAAAAACGTCACGCAAATGCATTATGCGCGACAAGGCATCGTGACGCCTGAAATGGAATATGTGGCAATCCGTGAAAACATGGGCCGCGCTAAAATTCGTGAAGAGTTACTTGCAGCCCAGCACAAAGGCGAATCGTTTGGTGCTAGTATTCCTGATTTTATTACCCCTGAATTTGTGCGTGATGAAATTGCTCGTGGCCGCGCTGTGCTCCCTAACAATATTAACCACCCAGAAACCGAGCCGATGATCATTGGCCGAAACTTTTTAGTTAAGGTGAACGCGAATATTGGTAATTCGTCTGTGACTTCATCAATTGAAGAAGAAGTTGAAAAAATGGTGTGGTCTACTCGTTGGGGCGCTGACACGGTAATGGATTTATCAACGGGTCGCTATATTCACGAAACCCGTGAATGGGTGGTACGTAACTCACCAGTACCAATTGGCACGGTACCAATTTACCAAGCGCTTGAAAAAGTAAACGGTGTGGCTGAAGACCTAACGTGGGAGATTTTCCGCGATACTTTGATTGAACAAGCTGAACAAGGCGTTGATTACTTTACTATTCATGCTGGGGTATTACTGCGTTACGTGCCGATGACGGCAAAGCGTGTTACCGGTATTGTTTCGCGTGGTGGCTCTATCATGGCGAAATGGTGTTTAGCGCACCATAAAGAAAACTTCTTATACACGCACTTTGAAGAAATCTGTGAAATTTTAAAACAGTATGATGTGTGTTTTTCATTAGGTGATGGCCTGCGTCCGGGCTCTATTGCCGATGCGAATGACGAAGCCCAGTTCAGCGAATTACGTACTTTAGGTGAGCTGACAAAACTTGCTTGGAAACATGATGTGCAAGTGTTCATTGAAGGCCCAGGCCATGTGCCAATGCATATGATCAAAGAGAACATGGAAGAGCAGCTAAAACACTGTGAAGAAGCACCGTTTTATACTCTTGGTCCATTAACCACGGATATTGCACCGGGGTACGATCACTTCACATCAGGTATTGGCGCTGCGCAAATTGCTTGGTACGGCTGTGCCATGCTTTGTTATGTAACCCCTAAAGAGCATTTAGGCTTACCAAACAAAGAAGACGTTAAAGAAGGTTTAATCACCTACAAGATTGCTGCCCATGCAGCCGATTTGGCAAAAGGTCACCCAGGTGCGCAAGAGCGTGACAACGCATTATCAAAAGCGCGCTTTGAGTTCCGTTGGCACGACCAATTTAACCTAGGTTTAGACCCAGAACGCGCCCGCGAATATCACGACGAAACACTGCCACAAGAATCAGGCAAGATTGCACATTTCTGCTCTATGTGTGGCCCTAAGTTCTGCTCGATGAAGATCACTCAAGAAGTTCGTGATTACGCCAAAGATCTTGAAGCAAGAGGTATCGATCCAAATAACGTAGGTGATGCTATCGAAATCAAAATGGTCGATGTTGAAGCCGAAATGAAAGCGAAATCAGACGAGTTCAAAAAAACAGGCTCTGAGATTTACCACAAAGCAGTTTAGGCTAGTTGTAGGCGCGATTTTATATCGCGCTATTTGCTTAAATCTTATCGTTTAAGGCTGAGGTTAATATGTCTTACAACATTGCAGTGATTGGTTTTGGCTTAACGGGGCGCTTAGCAGCATTGGCGTTAAGTAAGCAGCATCAAGTTACGGTGTTTGAACAAGATGATGAACATGCTAGCAACAGTGCCGGCAGCGTTGCCGCAGCGATGTTAGCCCCCCTTGCTGAATCAGTCCTGTGTGAACAGGATTTAGCTCTACAAGGGCTTAATAGCATCACTCGTTGGCAGCAAATTTTAAGTGAGCTCGATGAAGCTGTGTATTTTCAACAAACAGGCAGTTTAGTGCTTGCTCATCAGCAAGATAGGGGCGATTTACAAAGTTTTGTTAGCCGCTTAAAACCGCTTGAAAGCTATCAGGCACACGCATTGGTTGGCACTCAAATCGCTGACCTTGAACCAGAACTAGCTGGGCGGTTCCATCAAGGTGTGTATTTACCTTGTGAAGGGCAACTCGATAATCAGGCATTTTATCGCGCTAGTTTTAAAAAGCTTACCTCGCAAGGAGTGCAATTTAACTTTGGCTGTAAAGTTGAATTGAACGCTCATCGGGTGAATGGCCAAAGCTTTGATTATGTATTTGATTGTAGAGGCTTAGGTGCTAAACAGGCTGAACCTTTACTGCGTGGAGTAAGAGGGGAGGTGGCGCGTTTATATGCACCAGAGGTGAACCTAACTAGACCGATACGACTGATGCATCCGCGTTACCCAATTTATATTGCTCCTAAGCCAAATCATCAATTTGTGATTGGTGCGACTGAAATCGAATCGCAAGACACAGGTAAAGTCACCGTGCGCTCGGCACTGGAGTTATTGTCTGCTGCTTATACGGTGCATAGCGGCTTTGCTGAAGGGCGTATCGAGAGTTTGCAATCGGGGCTTCGTCCAGCGTTTGCAGACAACCGCCCGAAAGTCACAAAACAAGGTCGAGTGATCAGTATTAATGGCTTGTATCGTCATGGCTATTTACTTGCGCCTCAGGTGGTTGATGACGCAGTGAGCTTAATTGCTTAAGGATAAAAATGAATATTTTAATTAATGGTCAGTCAGTTACAGTGAACGACAATACATCGCTGACTCAGGCGTTGAGCCAGTTTGGCGCAAGACCTCCATTTGCGGTTGCCGTAAATGGTGACTTTGTACCGCGCAGCCAGTGCGATGCTAAAACCCTCAACGAAGGCGACAGCATTGAGTTATTGTCGCCAATTCAAGGAGGCTAAGATGGATAGTTTTTCGGTTTATGGTGAGCAATTTACGAGTCGGTTACTGATTGGCTCAGCACTGTACCCTTCGCCAAGTGTTATGACAGAGTCGATAGTGGCCTCACAGGCTGAAATTGTCACGGTTTCATTAAGACGCCAGCAAAGTGTTGCTGCGGGTGATGATTTTTGGCAATTGATAAAAAACACCGGATTAAAGGTGCTGCCAAATACGGCGGGTTGTCATAGCGTAAAAGAGGCGGTGACCTTGGCGCAAATGTGCCGCGAAGTGTTTGCCACTGATTGGATCAAGTTAGAACTAATTGGTGATGAATATAGTTTACAGCCCGATCCAATCGCATTGCTCGAAGCCACTAAAATTTTATTGGCCGATGGCTTTAAAGTTTTACCTTATTGCACAGATGATTTAGTGCTGTGTCAGCGCCTCGCTGATTTAGGCTGCGAAGTATTAATGCCTTGGGGCGCACCGATTGGCACGGGTAAAGGCTTGCTGAATCCTTATAACTTAAAAATGATCCGTGAGCGCTTGCCAAACCATACTTTAATTGTTGATGCGGGCTTAGGTTTACCATCCCATGCCTGCCAAGCGCTAGAATTAGGGTATGATGCCGTATTATTAAATTCGGCAATTGCAGGTGCAGGTTGCCCAGTAACGATGAGTAAAGCGTTTAAGAGTGCTGTTGAAGCGGGGCGGTATAGCTATTTGGCCAAAGCGATGCCAGAGAAAGACGTAGCAAGCCCGTCAACGCCGACGCTCGGAATGCCATTTTGGCATCAAGAATAAAATGTGAGGAATAACATGAATCAGGTTGTATGGACCATAGCTGGCTCAGATTCGGGCGGCGGTGCAGGAATTCAAGCCGACATCAAAGCAATGCAAAGTTTTAATGTACATGGCTGTACGGTTATTACTGCTTTAACGGCACAAAATAGTTTAGGTGTAGAAGCGCTGAACCCGATTTCAACAGAAGTGATTGAGTCGCAACTATTAGCCTTAGCCAGTGATATGCCTGCCAGCGTGATTAAAATTGGCATGCTTGCAAATGTACAGCAAATACAGCTTATTAGTGAGCATTTAAAACATTACAAAGCAACTTGGGCAGAGCCGCCTTTGGTTGTTTATGATCCGGTTGCCATTGCCTCAAGTGGTGACTTACTTACAGAAGAAGATACTGTTAGTGCCATTAAAGAGTGTTTATTGCCATTAGTCGATGTAGTAACACCGAACACCCACGAAACGCAGCTCTTAACCGGTGTTTATTTGATTGGCCCAAGCGCAGTGAAAGAAGCCGCAGAAAAGTTAACAGGCTATGGTGCAAAAGCGGTGATCATCAAAGGGGGTCATTGGGATTACCCAAGTGGCTATTGTATTGATTACTGCGTGCAAGGTGATCACGCATATTGGCTTGGTAACGAAAAAATTCAAACTCCGCATAGTCACGGTACTGGATGCAGTATGGCCTCTGTGATTGCTGCGTGTTTAGCCAAACAGTATCCACTCAAAGATGCCTTTATTTTAGCAAAAGCCTATATCAACCAAGGATTAAAAGCAGCCGTTCGTTATGGTGAAGGGATTGGCCCCGTTGCGCACACTTGCTTTCCAACAAATCTAGCAGATTACCCACAAGTCATCGAGGCGGGAAGTTGGCTGGGTGATGAGCTCGACTTTGATTGCCCGGTTGATTTTACCATGGCAGCTGGTTTTGCCGAGTGCGACTCTAAACAGCTTGGGTTATATGCCGTTGTTGATACGGTTGATTGGTTAGAGAAGTGTTTAGCCGAAGGAGTTAAAACCGTTCAATTAAGAATGAAAAATGCAGACGATGCAGCACTTGAAGAGTCGATTGCAAGTGCGGTTTTGCTGGGGCAGAAGTACGATGCGCAGGTGTATATCAATGATTATTGGCAATTAGCGATCAAGCACGGCGCTTATGGTGTGCATTTAGGACAAGAAGACTTACAAACCGCTAATTTAATTGCCATAAAAGAGGCTGGGTTACGCTTAGGTGTTTCGACTCATGGCTTTTATGAGATGCTACGCGCGCATAATTACAGACCCAGTTATATGGCGTTTGGCGCTATTTACCCAACCACCACTAAAGACATGACGGGGCAAATTCAAGGCTTAGAAAAGCTCGAAAAATTTGTGCCATTAATGGCTGATTATCCAACGGTGGCGATTGGTGGAATTGACATATCACGTGCAGAGCAAGTTGCGAGTACGGGTGTTGGCAGTGTTGCAGTAGTACGTGCGATTACTGAAGCCGAAGACTACCAAGCAGCCATTGCCAAGTTAAAACAGCTGGTCGAAGGTCAGTCATAATATGAGCGCGTTAAGCGACAAAGAGCAAATTCGTTATAGTCGCCACTTGCTATTAAAAGAGGTGGGGCATGCGGGGCAGCAAAAGTTAAAGTCTGCACATATTGTGGTTGTCGGGGCAGGTGGGCTTGGTTCACCAGCACTGTTTTATTTAGCAGCTGCAGGAATCGGAACGCTCACTTTGATTGACGACGATAAAGTTGAGCTTTCAAATCTACAGCGACAAATACTTTATAAAGTAAACCACATGGGGCAGGCAAAAACACAGGCGGCTGCCAAGGTGTTAGGCAGTTTAAATAATCAAATTACGGTTAAGCCTCTATGCCAAAAGCTTGATAAAACTAACTGTGCTGAGCTTCTTGGTGGCGCTGACATCATCCTCGATTGCAGTGATAACTTTGCTACCCGCTATTTGGTTAATCGCTATTGTCTAGCTAAATCTATCCCACTTGTATCAGCTGCCGCCATTGCAACGCAGGGGCAGGTGATGAGTTTTGATTTTCGTGATGAGCAGAGCCCTTGCTATGGCTGTATATTCCCACAAACGGAGGAGCAAACAGCGCTTAATTGTGACAATGCAGGGGTATTGAGCCCATTGCTGGGTGTTATGGGGAGCATGCAAAGTTTATTGGCTATCAATATATTGCTTGACCATAAAACGGGCAGCGAGTTTATTCAATTTGACGGGCTAACACTAAAACAGCAGCGCTTTAATATTCAAAAAGATAGTGAATGTTCAGAGTGTTATAGCAGAGTTTTATAGCAGAGTGTAGGCGCGGTTTTGTAGTGAATTTTAAGCAAACCACTTTTAGTTAAAGTGGTTTGCTTAATTGAACTTATTAGTCGTTAATTTTCGCAAATGGTGTGCCCATACGCGTTACTGTTTCAGGGTGTTGATCTGATAAGAACTCAGCTTGATTTGCACCCCAGGCTAAAATAACGGTAGAGCCTAATTTAAAGCGACCCATTTCTTCACCCTTCTTCAGGGTAATTGCATTGTCACCTTTCGTTGGGTAATTCCAACTAAATACATCTTTACCCGCTGGTGGCGTGACTGTGCCTGCCCAAATAGTCTCGATGCTAGCAACAATTGTCGCACCTACAAGCACCATGGCTAGCGGGCCAATCTCGGTTTCGAAGATAGCCACAACTCGCTCGTTACGAGCAAATAGGTTAGGTACATTTTGCGCTGTTAACGGGTTTACAGAAAATAAATCACCCGGTACGTAGATCATTTTGCTCAGCGTACCATCAACAGGCATGTGAATACGGTGGTAATCTTTAGGCGCTAAATAAATAGTCGCAAACTTACCGCCTAAAAACGGCGCTGTGTCTTCTTCTTTGCCACCAAGTAGTGCTTGTAAGCTGTAGTCGTGGCCTTTTGCTTGGATGATTTGACCGTCTACTACATCGCCTAATTGGCTAATTGCACCATCAACTGGGTGAGCAATAATGTCGCTTTCTTCAGCAAGTGGACGAATGCCTTCTTTTAATGGGCGAGTGAAAAACTCATTAAAAGTTTTGTAATGAGCTGGATCTGGGTATTTAGCCTCACTCATATCAATTTTGTATTGTTTGATAAACAATTTAATTAAGGCCGTTGTTAAGCCACCCGCTTTTGCTGCTGCCAACTTGCCAACCATGCGCGAAATGAAATGTTTTGGCATGGCATATTGCATAGCAATTTTGAATTTATCTAAACTCACTTGTTATTTCCTAAATAGTTATACGCGAGGAGCGCGTGCACCAGCACGGCCGTCGGCCATAGTTTCTAAAATTCGGTGGTAACTGTCAAAGCGAAGTTCTGAAATTTCACCATCATCAACAGCTTGGCGAATTATACAGCCAGGATCGTTTAAATGCTTACAATCTCGAAAACGACAGCCACCAATAAAATCACGGAACTCTTTAAAGCACCATGTAACGCGCTCAACATCTAAATGCCACAAGCCAAACTCACGAATTCCTGGTGAGTCGATAAGATTACCGCCACTTGGTAAATGGTGTAATCGCGATACGGTTGTTGTGTGTTGACCAAGGCCGCTGTTCTCGGAGACCTCTTGGGTTAGGATGTCAGCATCTGGCAGTACAGTGTTCACTAAGGTTGATTTACCCACACCACTTTGACCAACAAAAATGCTGTTTTTACCGACCAGTTTTTGTTTAAGTTCATCAATGCCTTGACCCGTTTTATTACTGACTAACAGTACTTGATAACCTAACTCTCGATAGATATCGAGAATTTCATCAATAAAAGCAAGGCCTTCATCGTCAATTAAATCTATTTTGTTGAGCACTAAAATAGGCTCAATTCCCATGTCTTCACAGGCAACTAAATAGCGATCGATAATGTTTGGCGTAAACTCAGGCAGTACCGCAGAGACCATTAAAATTTGGTCGATATTGGCAGCGACGACTTTTACCCCGTCATAAAAATCAGGGCGCGTTAGTTGTGAGCGACGTTCATGAGTTGCCTCAATAACGCCAGCTAAGTCGCCTTCGCTAACTTTTGCACGGCGAAAAATAACTTCATCACCACAGACAAGGCTCGATACTGTTCTGCGAATATTACAACGTAATATGCTGCCTGATTCGGTTTCGATGTCGGCATGTTGGCCAAATCGACTGATCACTACCGCATTTTCGGCAGGACCTAAATTGTCATTTTGCCATTGCACAGTTACCCCTTTCTCTTGCTTTTTATCTGCATTAGAGAGGCGTTTTTGATGATTGGCCTTAATTCGACGCGATTGGCCTTTACTTAATTTCTTTTGTTTTGCCACTTTTGGCCTATAACTTGAGTAAATGTCGGGCTTTTTGAAAAAAAAGCTTTAGGTCGACTGATGATACTAATATGATATATCTAAATGCGTTGGATCTAAAGGAAAGCACCGCTAAGGTAACTATGTCTTTTCATAAATCAAATCTTATCTGGCTCGACCTGGAAATGACCGGCCTCGAACCAGCAACAGATAAAATACTCGAAATTGCCACTGTTGTCACCGACAGTGATTTAAACATTTTGGCTGAAGGCCCTGTTATTGCTATTCATCAAAGCGATGAACTGCTTGATGGCATGGATGAGTGGTGTACGACTCAGCACGGTCAATCTGGTTTAACAGCTCGCTGTAAAGCAAGCACATTCACAGAGCAAGATGCCATTGAGCAAACACTGGCATTTTTGAAGCAATGGGTACCTGCGGGTGCTTCGCCTATGTGTGGTAATTCTATCGGCCAAGATCGCCGCTTTATGAATAAGTACATGCCTGAATTGGAAGACTACTTTCACTACCGTAACCTCGATGTAAGCACAGTTAAAGAACTTGCGCGTCGCTGGAAACCTGACGTGTTAGCACAAGTGAACAAAAAAGGTTCACATCTAGCCCTCGACGATATCAAAGATTCGATCATGGAATTAAAGGTTTACCAAGAAAAATTCTTTAATTTGTAAAAAACATTTGCAAACACATCGGATTATTGTAGAATCCTGCCCCGCTTAAGACGTTAACCCCCGCGGGGTTGGTATGTCTCTAAGTAATTGAATGCGGCACTAGCTCAGTTGCCAGAACGTTTTACCGCAACCTTCAAGGTTGTGCACCAACGGACAAATTACTGACTACTTAAAAGCGGCACTAGCTCAGTTGCCAGAACGTTTACCGCAACCTTCAAGGTTGTGCACCTACGGACAAATTACTGACTACTTTTGAATGCGGCACTAGCTCAGTTGGTAGAGCGCAACCTTGCCAAGGTTGAGGTCACGAGTTCGAGCCTCGTGTGCCGCTCCAATTTCTCACCAAAAGAAATTGGCTTAAGTTTCAAGGGGAAAGTCGAAAGCTCCAAGCTATTCAAACTGAATCTTGTAACTAGAAACTATTTGATGCGGCACTAGCTCAGTTGGTAGAGCGCAACCTTGCCAAGGTTGAGGTCACGAGTTCGAGCCTCGTGTGCCGCTCCAATTTCTCACCAAAAGAAATTGGCTTAAGTTTCAAGGGGAAAGTTGAAAGCATTAGCTTGAAGCTAGAAACTTGCAGCTTACAACTTATTTATGCGGCACTAGCTCAGTTGCCAGAACGTTTTACCGCAACCTTCAAGGTTGTGCACCAACGGACAAATTACTGACTACTTTTGAATGCGGCACTAGCTCAGTTGGTAGAGCGCAACCTTGCCAAGGTTGAGGTCACGAGTTCGAGCCTCGTGTGCCGCTCCAATCTCTAAAAAATCCCAAAATACTTTCTTAAATAAAATCTTTCTTAAATAAAGCTGTTAAAAACCAAACTTTGTCTATAGCTAGTTTTTAGATCTGACCTTGAATCGTCGCGACAATGCGTCTAGCACCACCATGGTTTCGGTGTTCACCTAAATAAATACCTTGCCATGTGCCTAGCATTAATCGGCCTTGATTAATTGGTATGGTGAGTTCAGCACCTAATGTACTGCTTTTTATATGGGCTGGCATATCGTCATCACCTTCATAATCATGACGATAATAACTTTGTCGTTCTGGCACAAAGTGATTGAAGTGACTTTCCATATCCATTCGCACAGTCGGATCTGCATTTTCGTTAATGGTTAAGCTTGCTGAGGTGTGCTGAATGAAGAGGTGTAATAAACCGACTTTGTACTGTGTTATCTCGGGGAGTTGACGAAGTATTTCGTCATCAATAATGTGAAAGCCTCGCGAGCGAGGCTTTAATTGAATTGTTTTTTGCTGCCAACTCATAGTTTATCAAAGCTTACTTCGATATTGGCGTTACCGTCAGCTGACGTGAATGGAATTAACACCTTGGCACCTTCGCATTTGTGAGCAATTGTATGTCCTTTGCCAGACACTACAACTGGTGTTGCCATATCAAACTCATAGCCTTTTTCGCCAAGTAAGTTTTTAGCACCACCTGTCACCATGTTAGTGATTTCACCGACCATATCGGTAACTTCTTCATCGATAGTTTCTGGTCGTTCTCCGAGCATTCTTTCCATAATGGTTAATGCTAGGCTTTCATCAAATGAGATTGAAAGTGAGCCTTTTGTTTGTGGTCCAACCATACCTATTAAACCGGAAACATCACCACGGGCTACTTCATCTTTTTTTAAACTAGGTTTACCCGGTTTCAATTCTGTTTGAGCCATGGTGCTCAATACATTTAATAATGATGATAAAAATGGGTTGATGAACTCCACATTCATTATTTAATTTCCCTCAGGTTACGCAGCCAAGCTGCAATTATAACTTAAGTGTAGTGGCTGTTCTGAACAGTGCACTTAATCTTTGCAATTTTCACACTTTCCATGTGCTTCGATAGTTTGTCCAGAGACAATAAATCCACTTTCTGCGGCGAGATTATTCAGTTCGTGAGAAATCACTGTTGAATGTAACTCTTTAACAAAACCACAGCTGTCGCAAATTAATAGTTGTACAGGGTGAATATGATCGAAATGATGGCACAACATAAAAGAGTTAGTACTTTCGATTTTATGAATAAAGCCAAGTTCAGACAAAAAATCTAACGCGCGATAAATAGTGGCAGGTTTTGCACCAGACTCAGTTAATTTAAGTTGTTCTAATAAGTCATAAGCACCTACACCACCTTGCGCACTAGCTAAAAGGCGAAATACTTTTTCACGGATAGGCGTGAAACGTGCACCACGATTGTCGCAGACTTGTTTTGCTTTACTAACGAGTGATTCTATATTCATCTTCTCTTATCCTTACGCTACCGTGATATACTAACATACTGTATTGTAGTTGCAGTGTTTTTATTCGCTATCTCGTTTTCAAGGAAGTTTGTTAATGACTGAGTTGCTCGCCGCGTTCATTTTCTTTTTTGCTGTGATTGATCCAATCGGTACGGTGCCTGTCTTTATTGCTGTAACCCGCTGGGATGATGCCAAGTTTAAACGCAAAGTTGCACTTAAAGCGGTAGGAGTGTCGGCATTAGTTTTGCTTTTCTTTGTTATTGCTGGGGAGTTGCTGTTAAACGCAATTAAAATTCCTTTATCGGCATTTCAGATTGCTGGCGGCATTGTTCTATTACTTTTTGCGCTGTCTATGATCTTTGGCGAGAGTAAGCCTGAAAGCGAAATTAAAAGTGTCCGTGATAGTACCGAAACGGCTATCTTTCCGCTGGCAATTCCATCTATTGCAAGCCCGGGGGCAATGCTCGGTGCAGTGTTGATGACGCGCAATAATGAATACACATGGTTAGAGCAACTAGTTACCTCTGCGATAATGTTATCGGTGCTCATTATCGTCTTAGTGTTACTTTTATTGGCTACTCAAGTTCACAAATTAATTGGTGATAGTGGTGCCAGTATAATCAGCCGAGTGATGGGACTAATTTTATCTTCAGTGGCTGTGACAAACATTCTTGGCGGCATAGCTCACTACTTTGGTTTGAGTGTCGTTGGATAAGATGAATTAAAGTGCATTTTCAGTAATTTAAACTTTGAATATTTGTCTTCTTTTATCTAAGTTAAGAAGTAGGCAATAAAAATTTAAGGAATAGAGAATGCTACTCAAAAATGTTGTTTTATCAGTTTTTCTGATTTTTAGTTTAGGTGCTTGCATGGAGCCAACCTATGACAGTGGTAAGTTAAAAGTTATTGAAGTAACTGATCATGATTTTAAAATTAATGGTGAAAGCGCAGTAACAGTGATCATTGGTCATGCAAATGTTGCTGAGTACAGCTTTTCACTTCGTAAAAGTGATTTAAAGAAAGGTACACTTTTACAATCAGTGTCTGACAGCAACCCGAATGTTCGCGCTGATGGTACATTTTTTAGTGAATACTATGTGCAGTCAAAAGATCATGATACTCATGCATCAATTGAAATTGTTGAAATCGACCCTGTTGAAAAAGTAGCGCGAATTGCAGTGGGTGCCAAACTAGTTAACCTTAAGAACGAAGATTATAAAGAGTTAGAAATCACCATATTTGAACTTACAGGCAAAAACTTAGAACACCTCCTTAATGAAGTTAAAAGTTAACTTATCCACCATTTTGTAAGAAGTGAGTGTGTAGTCCACTTCTTTTATTCTTTTCTTCCCCATCTTTGATTATGTCATGTTGCGATTGAGCATTAGTGATATAATATCGAAAATTTTGTCAGGGCATGATGCATCTCTTAAAATTGCGTCATCGCTGTACTGAGCGTTAATCGTATTAGGTAATCAAGTTGCAAGTAAACGTATTGATCTTTAAAGGGGCCATGTTATGAGCACAACGACATTAAACCGCCGTTTTTCCGTGGCACCCATGTTAGATTGGACAGATCGTCACTGTCGAACTTTTCACCGTAAAATGACTAAGCATGCTGTGCTTTACACTGAGATGGTGACAACAGGGGCTATTTTATTTGGTAAAGGCGACTACCTTCATTTTAACCAGCATGAAGGGCCTGTGGCATTGCAGCTTGGTGGCTCAGATCCAGAAGCGTTGGCTAAGTGTGCAAAGTTAGCGGCAGAGCGTGGCTATGATGAGGTTAATCTTAATGTTGGCTGTCCTTCTGACCGTGTGCAAAATGGTCGTTTTGGTGCTTGTTTAATGGCAGAGCCGAAGCTGGTTGCTGACTGTGTTGCAGCAATGAAGGCCGAAGTGACTATTCCTGTTACAGTTAAAACGCGCATTGGTATTGATGAGCAAGACTCGTATGAGTTTTTATGTGCCTTAATCGAAGCAAGTCATGATGTTGGTTGTGATGACTTTATTATCCATGCCCGTAAAGCATGGTTAAATGGTTTAAGCCCAAAAGAAAATCGTGAGATCCCACCACTTGATTACCCGCGTGTTTATCAGTTGAAAAAAGATTATCCGCAACTTCACTTAAGTTTAAATGGTGGCGTGAAAACCATTGCTGATAGTGTGGCTCACCTTGAGTATGTTGATGGCATTATGATTGGCCGTGAAGCGTATAGTAATCCGTTTATTTTGTCTGAGGTTGATGAAAACATTTATGGTGATGAAGCCTTTACGCTTACTCGTCATCAGGTTGTGCGCTCTATGTATGACTATATCGAAGATGAAATGAGCAAAGGTGCTAACTTTTGGCATATTGCTCGCCACATGTTGGGGATTTTCCAAGGCCAACCTGGCGCGCGTGGTTTCAGACGTCACCTTTCAGAAAAGGGCCATGGTAAAGCGGCTGATTTATCTGTTATGGATAAAGCCTTAAGTTTTGTCCCAGAAGCCTAATCATATCCCTCATTAAAAAAGCCACATTTTGTGGCTTTTTTTGATCCTAAAATTTGGTGAAAAAGTTAATTTTTTAGTCAAATTAGTTATTTTTCATTCAGTCACCAGTCAGTCTAATTCTTGATTTTTAAATCTCAACTTATTGTATTTAAATAGTTATTTATATTTTCGTGGTAGTTGGCACAAGAATTGGAATCTCCTTGATGTATTAACCCAATAATCAACAGGAGAGTCACATGGGTGTATTAAATCGCGTAAATGACATTATTCAGGCAAACCTTTCAGCTGCATTAGACAAAGCAGAAGATCCTGAAAAGCTACTGAACTTACTTGTGCAAGAAATGCAGGATGCATTGAGTGAGTGTCGTGCAACTGCAGCCACGTTTCTAACGCAAGAAAAGCAAATGAAGCGTGAAATTGCCGCTAAACAAGCAAAAGTAGCTGACTGGCAAGCGAAGGCAGAAAAAGCACTGAGTAAAGATCGTGACGATCTTGCCAAAGCAGCATTAGTTGAAAAACAGCGTTTAACTACAGAAATCGAAGCGCAACAAGCTGAAATGAATAAAGTGGCTGAGTCACTAGCAAAGCTCACTGAAGATTGTCAGCGTTTACAAAATAGGCTTGCAGATGCAAAAGCAAAGCAACTGACTTATATGCAAAAAGAGCGCGTTGTTACAGCTCGTTTAAAAGTAAAAGAGCAGCTGCATAGCAGTAAAGTTGAAGATGCATTAGCGCGTTTTGACTACTTAGAGCAACGCGTTGAAAATATTGAATCGCAGGTTGAAGCGTATGAACTTACGCAAAGTGATGCGGCAAATTCAACAGCAGCACAAATTGCAGCGCTTGAGAAAAATGACGCGATTGATAAAGAACTTGCTGATTTAAAAGCAAGTATGAAGCAATCTGCTTAGGAGTTTAGTGATGAATACATATCATACATCAACACGTTGGTACCGAGATCTAAGTAACAAGAAGATCTCTGGTGTGTGTAGTGGCTTAGCTGCACGATTAGGCTTTCCGGTATGGTCTACACGTTTAGTCATGATCATACTACTTATTCAAATGCCGTTGTTAATAGGCTTGGGTTATTTAGTGGCTCATTGCACTTTACCAGTTAAAGGTTACTAGGAGTCTTTTATGAAAACGTTAGCTATCATCATCTTAGCAATGTTATTACTGTGCACAGATACAATTTCGTTTGTATCGTTTGATACATGGCAGTTGCCTTTGTCGATTGCAGATATGAGCTGGGCTGGGCTTGAAGTGCTTGGTGCTATCATCGCAGTAATTGCCGTTGTGGCTGGGGTTGCTTTATTTACTATTGGCTTAATTGGCGCAGGTGTTGTTGCTGTGATTGGCGTAGTGCTTGCGTTTTTATTTGGCTCAGTTGTAATTGCATGGCCGTTATTGTTAATCGCCGCGTTGTGTTGGCTGGTTGCCGATAACAAAAAATCAGTGGCTTAAGCTGTGAATAAACTGCCTTAATAGCCAAAGTATGCTAAATTTAGCGGGTAAGTAGATGTCTTAACAAGGATTAAAACATAATGAAGTTGTTACCCGCACTGTCTTTTTTTACTGCAAGTTTATTATTTAGTACGTTTACATCTGCCCATAGCGGTCATGAGCACAGCGAGGTTGCAGAAGTTACCGTGAGTGACGCCCAAGTTCGAGAATTCTTACCCGCTAGTAAAGCGACTGTTGCTTATCTTACTATTACCAATCCAAGCGATCACGCCACAGTGCTTACTAAAGCCGAACTGGATGGTTTAGGCCGCGTTGAGATTCATCAGCATACGCATGTTGATGGCATGATGAAAATGCAACAGGTTCTTTCACTGGAAATTAGTGCTCATAGTCAGGTGGAGTTTAAACCTGGCGGTTATCATTTAATGGTTTTTGAACCAGAGGATGAACTAAAAGCAGGGCAAGAGCGTAAACTCACGCTATATTTTAAAAACGGCAACCGAGTTTTTACTCAAGCTAAGGTTGTGTCTTTACAAGAAATGTCTGAACAGGCTGCAAATAAGAGTGAACAACACTCACACCACTAGGAGGTACCATGTCTGAGCATAAAGGAAAAATAGCCAGCGCATTACTTATCATTTTAATTATTTTCTATGCAATTGCGGTTTACTGGAGTAGTGAACCAGATCGCATGGATGTTGTAAACAAGGCAAAACAAGAAGCCCAACAACGGGGTGAAAAGTTTGTCACTGGTTACACAACCACGTCAACACTCATTAATGTTGCAAGTACATTGTTAAATAAACCGGGTGGCTATTTATCAAATGATATTATGCTACCAAGTGTGATGATGGATAATATGCCGGCATGGGAATACGGGGCGCTTGAGATGACTCGAGACCTGGTATTGTCGATGCGTAAAGACTTTAGTCGTTCGCAATCACAGTCGACCGAACATGAGGCTCTAAAAAAAGCACAGCCGCAATTTAATATAAGTTCAGTAGCATGGGCATGGCCAAGTGCTGAGGCTGAATATCAAAAAGGCATTGATTTACTGATTGTATATCGAACTCAAATTGCGGATCAAAATGACCGCGATAGCCAGTTTTATGCCCGTGCAGATAATCTACGTGGTTGGTTAAAAGAGGCTGAAAAACGCCTAGGCAGTTTAAGCCAACGCTTAAGTGCCAGTGTCGGCCAAGAACGCTTAAACACAGATCTAGCCGGTGATACCGCAGCCCATCAAGCAACCTATACGCCTTTACAGAATCAGGTAAAAACATCATGGTGGCAAATTGATGATGTGTTTTATGAGTCTCGTGGTGCAACATGGGCGTTGCTGCATTTTTTACAGGCAGTTGAATATGATTTTGCCGATGTCTTAGAAAAGAAAAATGCGCGTGTTAGCCTGCAACAGATTATTCGTGAATTAGAGGCCACACAAGAAACCGTGTGGAGTCCAATGATATTAAATGGTAGTGGTTTTGGCTTTGTAGCGAATCATTCATTAGTAATGGCGAATTATATTTCTCGAGCCAATGCGGCTCTAATTGAACTTAGCGAACTTTTAGCGCAAGGATAAAATGATGAAAAAGTACTGTTTAGCGGCCGCCTTATCGATGGCCTGTTTAGCTCCGACAGCGCAAGCTGACACATTATTAGGTTTATATCTTGGTGTTGATGGCTGGCAATCTGATAACAGCGGTAGTTTTGCCCAAGACGGTAATCTACAAAGCTTCAAATTTGATGATGAGACGTTTACGAGCTACTACGCAGCACTAGAGCACCCAGTACCACTTGTACCAAATATTAAACTTAAGTACACAGAGCTTGAATTAAACGGTTCAACCATGCTTGATGAAAGCTTTAGCTTTGGAGATTCTAACTACGTGGTAGGTACAACCGTTGGTACGGTAAGTGATTTGTCACATGTTGATTATATTCTTTACTATGAGATTTTTGATAACGATTTAGTGTCTATCGATTTAGGTGTCAATGCTAAACAGTTTGATGGTGAGATTACGGTAACGGGTACATCGCAAAACGGTGGACCAAGCACTACTGAGCGTGTTGATTTTTCAGGCTTTGTACCATTAGTGTATGGCCGTGCTGAAGTTGGCTTACCATTAACTGGCTTGAGTGTTTTCTTTGAAGGTAGCTTACTGGCTATTGATGATAGTAAGGTTCAAGATTATCAAGCCGGTATTGCTTATGCGTTACTTGATAACCTTGCTATTGATATGGATATTAAAGCGGGCTATCGTTCAATGACGCTAGAGCTTGATGATATCGATGATATCTACACAGATATTGATGCTTCTGGGCCATTTGCAGGTATTCAAATTCACTTCTAAATAGATGGTGAATCTATTATTAGCTGGCAGGCTATTTTAAAGCATGCCAGCTAACGTCAAACTCATCTTCTAAGGATGTTGATAAAATATTTTTATAAGCTTTATTTATCGGTGTACTAATGAGTTTTTTAAGCTCATCACCAGTTTGAGTAAACTTATAGTAACTAAGCACCAAATCATTACTTTTAGCTTTTAATACAAGGCGCTGATTCATAAAACTAAGGGCTAACTCTTGACCCGCTTTTAAAACTGCTGATTCAATTTCTTTTCGATACAACAAGTTAATATCCATTAAAGTCAAAATGTCAGGAAAACTAACCGGGGTTTTGCCCAAGTTAAATGACACTTTGTTGCCTTTTCTTAACAAATCAAAAAGCGACGGCTTTTTGTAAAAGCCCAAGAGAATTAAGTGACTGTGGTCTTTTTCGTTAAATCCACACAGCGAGGTGCAGCGCTGTAATGCATCGGCTTCACGCTGAGTCATAAATTTAAGCGTTTGTAAGCTTTTGATTGAAAATGTACCTGGAGCAACAGTTTCACCTGCCAATATTTTTGCCCACAGTTTTTGCATTGCAGTATTTGCAGTATCTTCGCATAAGCTAATAAAGCGCTCTATCCAATCGAAATCTGGTCGTTGTTGACCAGTTACATCGGGGCAAAACGCCATCGCCATTGCCATAATGGTTTCGATATTTTCTTGGCGCTTTATTAATTGGATTTCTTGGCGTGTATGGGCTCTGTCGAGTAATGTTGCTTCAGCTTTTACTTGATAGGGTAGCTGTTGTTGTCCTTGCGGCGAGTATTGCTCATCGTTTGTTTGATTGATTTTTACAGACGATGTTTTATGGATAGGGTATCCAAGCTGGTTTTCGATTATGTTAGCAAGATTAATTCTCGCTTGAGCCGCTTTGACTGTCATCGGTAGCAATTGCCTTTTCTGTTGTTGCTAACTGCGCATAGGTTTTTATATTGTTCAAAGCCAACTTAACCGAGTTACTAAGTATATATTGGCTTAATAAAGCGAGGTAGCCGCCAATAATAGGAGTGTTGACTTCACCTTGTAATGTGCATCTAACCTCAACGCCATCAGAGGCATTTGAAAAACGTATCTCGCCTTTTGCAATGTGCTCTTGGTTAAACAAAATATTAAACATCATTGCATTTTTATTTAGTTGGGTAATGGTCATCTCGCCTTTGCCAAAGCGACTTTGCCAAAATTGATGAGCGCCAACGCCTTGGCTTGGCTCTGCAATTATAAATTCAATACTTGGGTCAACTGCTTGCCAAGGTTGCCACTCAGGCCATTGGTTAAAATCACTAACCAAGCCTGCGATTTCTTCGGCGCTTGCTGATATTCTTATCGACTTATCAACAGTGTATTGTTGAGAAAGCATTAAACCCACCACAAGCGCGATGAGTGTCATAACAAATAATGCTTTTAAACTCACAAAGAATAATTTAATAATCTCACCTCAGGCAATAGTTTTATATCTTTCATAACATTATACGTATCTTAGGCTATAATCTTTTTGATACGACTGTATATGTTATCACTAATGTACCACAGTCGAATAAGTGATAGAATTTTTATGCATCGTTGTAAAGTGGAGAGTCACCATCGATACAGTTTTACGGTGTTCACTTTAAGGAATTATTAATGACATCAGACAGTAATGACTTTTTATTTAACGACCAAGATGATGAGCAGCTTCTCGAAGAAACTGTATCTGATTTTTGGGATGTATTAATAGTCGATGATGATCCTGAAATACATTCTGTCACTAAGCTAGCTTTATCTGGGGTTGAGTTTTGGGATAAAGGCTTGCGATTCCATCATGCCTACTCTGGTGCAGAAGCGCTCGAATTACTTAAAAAAGACCATTCTATTTCCGTTATTTTACTTGATGTTGTGATGGAGTCAGATGATGCTGGCTTACAAGTTGTGAAGCAGGTCAGGGAATGCCTAAAAAATCATAATATTCGTATTATTCTTCGTACTGGTCAGCCAGGGTATGCCCCTGAAGAAAAAGTAATCCGCGAGTACGATATTAATGATTACAAAACTAAAACTGAGCTGACTCGTAGTAAATTGATTACTTCACTGGTAACAGCTATCCGTTCTTATGAACAAGTTTGCCAGCTCGAATTTCAAAGCCGCGCATTGAACAATATTCTACTCGCCTCGAAGGCTATTTTAGGCTTTACCGATATCAAGGCTTTTACCATGGCTGTATTAAAGCAGCTTTCGTTTATTTTAGATTGTGAGCCTCACGGCTTACTGTGTGGTTCGATTGAAGATGACGATCGGGTTTTTGTTTTGGGCGGTGGCGCTGAATACAACGATGTAATTGGTCAGCGAATTGAGCAGCTTGATAATGGTCGTATCATTTTACAAGTGAAAAACTGCTTAGCACAAGGTGAGCATCAACATACTGAGCTTGACAGTACCTATCTACTAAAAAGTAAAAATCGCCAAGCCGCGATTTACTTAGAAACTAATCAAACGCCAAGCCCATCGCAGTTACAATTTGCCGAGATCTTTTTAACCAATGTAAGTGTTGGTCTTGATAATGTGCGCTTGTTTAACCGTTTATGTGATGCAGCGTATAAAGATATTTTAACAGGTCTTCCTAATCGTAATGATTTTATCAACAAAGTAGAGCGCTTTTATCAGCCCGGTAAAACAGACTATGTTTTTTTATTGATTGATGTTGCCCATTTTTCTGATATCAATAATGGTTTAGGGCAAGAAATTGGTAATTTGCTTTTAAATGCCATTGTTGAAAGGCTGCAACAAGAGTATCCAGAAGCCGAGCTACTTTCTCGAATAGGTGCTGATGTGTTTGGTTTGATATTACCAAAACAGCGTTATGACCTTGAGCAGTTACGCGAACATCTTAGTTTACCTTTTACTGCTGGCGAACATATTTTACCTATCAATTTTAAGATTGGCTTGTGCCTTCAAGGTGACTTTCAGAAAGCGGGTATTGAAACACTAAAATTGGCATATATAGCTTTGAACCAAGCTAAAAAGAATTCCTCTGAAATGGTCGTCACGTACACTCCAGAAATGGAAGAGCAGATGGCATGGCGCTTAGGGATTATTAGGCAGCTTCGTCAAGACTTTGAACAACGTAAACTTGAAGTGTGGTTCCAGCCGCAACTAGATTTGAATACATTAGAGATCATTGGCTGTGAAGCATTGCTACGTTGGCCGTCAGGGAATGGCCAATATATTTCCCCGGCTATATTTGTTCCCTTGGCTGAAGATGCAGGTTTAATTGTTGAAATAGGGCAGTGGGTACTAGAACAAGCATGTTTACAACAAAAGCGTCTTGAACAGCTTGGCTTTAACATTAGTGTTGCTGTAAACGTTTCAGTGCCACAGTTTAAAGTGAAAGGTTATGCGCAGCAGGTTAAAGACACTCTAATAAAATATGAAGTTAAGCCACAGTTTATAGAGCTTGAAGTAATCGAAAGTGTGGTAATGGACGAGCTGAGCAATGTTATTACCACTCTTGAGGAGTTAAAAGCATTTGGCATTGAAATTGCGATTGATGACTTTGGTACAGGCTTCTCATCGTTGAGTTATTTGCAAAAACTGCCGTTAGATAGACTCAAAATCGACAGAGCATTTATAAAAGACCTACCAGGTAAGGGGTGTGAGGCTATCGCTGCGTTAATTATTTCTTTGGGTGCAAGATTAGGTCTAAAAACAATTGCAGAGGGTGTTGAAACACAAGCACAAGCCGATTATTTACTTGAGCTTGGTTGTGATGAAGTACAAGGATTTATGTACGCTAAGCCTATGCCTGAGAACGAGTTAATCACATATTTACAAGCCAAACATTAATTAGCTTAGCTCTTGACCCTAGTTACTTGCAGCGCCCTTCAATGTGAAGGGCGTTTTGTTTTCTATAATAATCCATAAGAGTGGGGTATAATTCGCCCCTTTTGTTAGCAGAGTACACTTTATGAGCGCATTAAAAGCCGAGCGAGGCCTGTTTTCTTACCCTAAGTATTGGGCTGAATGCTATGGCACGGCGCCATTTTTACCAACCACCCGTGCAGAAATGGATGCATTAGGCTGGGATAGTTGCGATGTGATTATCGTCAGTGGCGATGCCTATGTTGATCACCCAAGTTTTGGTATGGCTGTAATTGGCCGCATGCTTGAGTCGCAGGGGTTTCGCGTTGGTATTATTGCTCAGCCTGATTGGAACTCAAAAGATGCCTTTATGGCGTTAGGTAAGCCTAACTTATTTTTTGGTGTGACTGCGGGCAATATGGACTCGATGATCAACCGCTATACTGCTGAAAAGCGTATGCGCCATGATGATGCTTACACGCCGGGTAACATAGGTGGTAAACGTCCTGATCGTGCTGTGGTTGTGTATAGCCAACGCTGTCGTGAAGCTTATAAAGATGTGCCGTTAATTATTGGTGGTATTGAGGCGAGTTTACGTCGTATTGCGCACTATGATTACTGGCAAGAAAAAGTACGCCGAAGTGTTTTGTTTGATGCCAAAGCTGACATTTTAATTTACGGTAATGCCGAGCGTCCGCTTGTTGAAGTTGCGCACCGAATTGCTGGTGGTGAGTCGGTTGATACCATTCAAGATATTCGTGGTACCGCGGTTATTCGAAAAGAGCCTTTGCCGGGCTGGCGTGGCAGTGACTCTACGGCTATCGATAAAATCGGTAAGATTGATCCAATTCCAAACCCGTATGGTGCAGATGATGTCGGTTGTAGTAAGTCTGAGTTTAAACAAGCGGGTATTGATTTAAGCGCTGAGGCTGCCAAGCCAATCACTATTCAGCCTGCGCGTCCTAAGCCATGGGAAAAGACCTACGTTAAGTTACCAGCGTATGAGCAAGTGAGTGTAAATAAACCGCTTTATGCCCATGCGTCGCGTATTTTGCACCAAGAAACAAACCCAGGTTGTGCACGTGCCTTGTTTCAACGCCATGGCGACCGTTCGATTTGGGTGAATCCGCCAGCATTTCCGCTTGAAACTGAAGAAATGGATGGCGTATTTGGTTTGCCATATCAGCGTATTCCACATCCAAGCTATGGCGATGAAAAAATTCCTGCCTATGAAATGATTAAAACCTCGGTGAACATTATGCGCGGGTGCTTTGGTGGTTGTTCTTTCTGTTCGATTACAGAACATGAAGGACGCATTATTCAAAGCCGTTCAGAGCAATCAATTATTGATGAAATTGAGCAAATTCGTGACAAAGTACCGGGCTTCACAGGGGTAATTTCTGACTTAGGTGGCCCAACAGCGAATATGTATAAATTGCGCTGTAAGAGCAAAAAGGCAGAGAGCACGTGCCGACGTTTATCATGTGTTTATCCTGATATCTGTAAGCATATGGACACCGATCACACCCCAACGATTGAGCTTTATAAAAAAGCCCGTGATGTGAAAGGCGTGAAGAAAATCTTGATTGCGTCAGGCGTACGCTATGACTTAGCAGTAGAAGATCCACGCTATGTAAAAGAGCTGGTTACTCATCACGTAGGCGGCTACTTAAAAATTGCCCCTGAGCATACTGAGGATGGCCCATTATCTAAGATGATGAAGCCGGGCATGGGTGCTTACGATAAATTTAAAGAGCTATTTGATAAATACTCAAAAGAAGCCGGTAAGAAACAGTATTTGATCCCGTATTTTATTTCTGCACATCCAGGAACGAAAGACGAAGACATGGTTAACATGGCGCTATGGTTAAAGGCCAATGACTTTAAGCTTGATCAGGTACAAAATTTTTACCCGTCGCCAATGGCCAATGCAACGACAATTTATCATACCGAGATGAACTCGTTACGTAATATTAAAAACAATACTGAACAAGTGCCTGTGCCAAAAGGGGCACGTCAGCGTCGCTTGCATAAAGCTATTTTACGCTATCATGATCCTGCCGGCTGGCCGATGATCCGCGAAGCTCTTAGAAAAATGGGCAAAGCGAATCTAATCGGGAAAGGGCCAAACTGTTTGGTGCCTGAAGAGAGTCGCAACGAGAAAGCGGCAAATAGTAAAGGTGGTAAAGGCCGTGCGGCACTTACACGCCACACTGGTTTTAGCCAATTCAAAAAGGCCAATACCAAGCCTAGAGTAGGTAAAAATAAGCAGCGCGCAAAGTAAAAGATATAAATGGCCCTTAAAGGGCCGTTTTTATATTAGATCAATAACCAAGTTGCGGTGCCTAAAAAGGCAAAAATACCAACAATATCAGTGACGGTTGTCAGTACCACACTGCCTGCTAGGGCTGGGTCAATTTTCATTTTCTTAAGAATTAATGGAATACTCGCACCCGCAATACCAGCGGCAACAAGATTCATAAACATCGCAAACGCTAAGACCGCACCGAGCTTAAAGTCCCATTGCCATAGGGCAACCACACCAGCAATTAATATCGACCAAATAACGCCATTCAGTGCGCCTATCGCCAGCTCCTTGAGTAATAAGAAGCGTTGGTTTGTTTGGTTGATATGGCCAACCGCTATACCACGAATAACCAGTGTTAATGTTTGGCTACCTGCAACACCACCCATTGAAGGTACGATACCATTTAGTACCGCCAAAATAGGCAAGATTGCTAAGGTGTTTTCAAAAAAGCTTGCCACAATTGCTGCTAGCAATGCGGTTAATAAGTTAACTCCCAGCCAAATAGAGCGACGCTGCGAACTTTTGAGTACTGGCGCAAAGGTATCTTCTTCGTCGTCAAGACCAGCAAGGCTTAACATGCTGTGTTCAGCATCTTCACGGATGACGTCAACGATATCATCGATGGTAATACGACCAAGCAAGTGAGCGTTATCATCAACAACAGGGGCTGAAATCCAGTTATGACGCTCGAACAATTGCGCTACATCACTTTCATCCATTGAGATTAGGATTGACTCACACTCTTCATCCATTAAATCACGAACAATTTTATCCGATGAGTTGGTCAGTAATGTGGTTAACGAAAGCGCGCCTAAAAAGCAGTTATGTTTATCAACAACGTATAAGTCATCTGTACCCTCTGGTAGTTCACCACGCAAGCGTAAATAGCGCAAGACTACATCTAAGGTAACATCTGGACGGATTGTTACCGTATCGCTGTTCATCAGGGCACCGGCTGAACGCTCTTGGTACGACAGTGCCTGAGTTGCCCTTTCTCTATCTTGCGAGTCCATTGCACTGACTACGTCTTGATAAACGGTGTCAGGAAGGCTACGAAGAACTTCACCTAAGTCATCGTCGTCCATGTCTTCGGTTGCAGCAGCAATGTGCTCAGGCTCCATCTGAGCAATAATACCTAAACGTACGTCTTCAGAGAGTTCTTCTAAAACATCACCACGCACATCTGGGTCTACCAACTGCCATAGCATGCGACGAATTTTATGGGGAGATGACTCTAATAATAAAGCGGTATCACACGGAGCTGTTTTAGCGAGCATGCCTCGCACCTGAACAAATTGTCCACTATTGAGTGACTTGGTCACTTGTTTAAGTTGTTGTAGTGGGTAGTCTTGTTCAAAGGCTTCTGGCATTGGCGTCCTTACAACTGAAAATAGATTAATAAAGATTCTGCAAATACAGCATAGTTGCTAAGTGGTGTATTTGCAGGATATCTTCACACTGCGATAAAATTATTAAGTGCTTTGTATTATTAAGGTGTGAACGATATAAAAGTAGGATATTTAAAGAGAATTATAAATACCTGAACTAAGTTTAACTTAAACGGTTAAGCCTTAGCAAACGCTATTCTTGTTCATGAAAGCGTTGTGCAATTAATTCTCCAATTGCGTTCAGTGCAGCCTCTGCATCTGGGCCTTCACATACCACACGCACTTCTTTACCTTGGCTACTTTCAAGTAGCATTAAGGCTAAAACACTATCACCTTCAGCTTCTTTATCGTCTTGATAAAGCATAATTTTAGCATCAAATTGCAAAGCAAGTTGTGCTAAAACAGTGGCTGCTCGTGCGTGCAAGCCAAGCTTATTTTGAATTAAAAACGTGTCTTCTGCGTGCATCTGGCATCCAATTAAATATCTTGCTCGCGATGGCGGATTTTTACGTTCGCATGCGTTTTTGAAAAGCTATCACCAATGGTCTGCGCTAAATATACCGAGCGATGTTGCCCGCCAGTACAGCCAATTGCGATGGTAAGATAGCTGCGATTGTTACGCTCAAGGTGAGGCAACCATGTTTGCACAAATGTTTGAATTTGCCATGTAAATTTTTGCACTATGCTATGACTTGCAAGGTAATCTTTTACTGGTTGATCTAAGCCTGTGAGTGGCTTTAGGTCTGGCTCCCAGTGTGGATTTGGTAAAAAACGTGCATCAAATACGTAATCGGCTTCTTTTGGAATACCATGTTTAAAGCCAAACGACATAAAGGTGATAATCAGCTTTTTATCTTTTTTACCTAAGATCTTTTCACGAATTGATTCAGCTAACTGATGAACACTCAGGTCGGTGGTATCAATCATAAAATCAGCGCGCGTGATCAGTACATCCAGTAATACTCTTTCTTGCTTAATTGCTAAATCGAGTGGCAGCGAGTCAATCGATAGAGGATGTAAGCGTCGCGTTTCAGAAAAGCGTTTGATCAGAGTTTGGTCATCACTGTCTAAATAGAACAGTGTTGGGTTTGCGAAACCTGGCAGGTATTCAAGAATATCATTAAACTCTTGCTGCTCTTTCGGTAAGTTACGCACATCTATGCTGACTGCTATTTTGTCATAGTTGTCTGAAACGCTACGAACAAGCGAAGGTAATAAGTTGACTGGGATATTATCAACACAGTAGTAACCCAAGTCTTCAAGTACACGTAAAGCGACCGATTTACCTGAGCCTGAGCGACCGCTGATGATAATTAATTCCATTTATGCCTCTGCTGATATGACCTGAAACAGTTCGTGGTCTGTTTTAGCGCTACGTAACTGTTTACAAAACTCTTTATCTTTTAGTCTATCAGCAATTGTCGATAAGGTCTTTAGGTGAAGTTGGCTGTCTCCATCTGGTACGATGAGTGCAACGAAAATATCCACAGGTCGGTTATCAATTGCGTCAAAATTGATTGGGGATTCACTCACTATGACAAATGCCTGTGGTTGCTCTGCACCACTCATGCGGCCATGTGGAATAGCAATGCCACGACCAATACCTGTACTGCCTAATTTTTCTCTATTGAGTAAGGCATCAAGGACGTCTTGTTGAGATAAATGAGGAAGCTGCTGGTGAGCCAGCTCGCTGATATATTCAAGGATTCTTTTTTTGCTATTAAAAAGGACCGCAGCTTTGCTGCAGTCCTGGTTAGTAAGTGAACTAAGTTTCATAATTTAGTGTCGAGCTAATTTCTCTTTGTGTTTAATGACTTGACGATCTAGTTTGTCGATTAGCGAGTCAATGGCTGCATACATATCTTGGTGTGCAGTTGAGGCAAAGAGCTCGCCTCCATTTACATGTAAAGTTGCTTCTGCTTTTTGGCTTAATTTTTCTACATCTAGAATGACATGTACATTATTAATGTGGTCAAAATGCCTTTCTAGTTTTGCAAACTTGCTGTTTACATAGTCTCTTAATGAATCAGTGATTTCTACATGACGACCAGTTAAATTTAGTTGCATAAGCATTTTCCTTCTATGTAAAACGTCTAAATCAAACTCTTACGCTGATTAGACGGAGGTATCGCTAGAGACTCTCGATATTTTGCAATTGTGCGTCTAGCTACTTTAATTCCTTGCTCAGCCAATATATCTGCAATTTTACTATCACTCAATGGTTTAGCTGAGTTTTCTGCAGCGATAAGCTTTTTGATCAAAGCGCGAATTGCTGTTGATGAACACTCACCACCGTTTTCTGTGCTGACATGGCTTGAGAAGAAATATTTCAACTCAAAAATCCCGCGAGGGGTGTGCATGTATTTTTGTGTTGTAACACGTGAAATTGTCGATTCATGCATTTCGACCATTTCTGCGACATCGTTCAGCACCATTGGTTTCATGGCTTCTGGGCCATGTTCAAAAAATGCTTGTTGTTGCTGTACGATACAGTTGGTTACTTTTAAAAGTGTATCGTTACGGCTCTCTAAGCTTTTAATAAACCATTTAGCTTCTTGTAAATGAGAGCGAATAAACTGGCTATCGCTGCTCGATTTTACTGAGCGTGACATAGCTGCATATTGGCTATTCACTCTAATTTTTGGCATACAATCTGGGTTTAGTTCAACGACCCAACGACCTTTAACTTTTTTAACCGATACATCGGGTATAACGTACTCAGACTCTTCGCGAACTATGCTGTCTGCTGGCTTAGGGTTTAAGCTGTGGATCAGCGTCATTACTTCTTTTAGTTCGCTTTCTTTAAGCTTAGTCTTTTTCATCAAAGTGCGATAGTCGCGACTTGCTAATAATTCAATATGCTCAGATAAAACCATTTTAGTTTCAGCTAAATACGGCGTACTGGCATCGAATTGGCGAAGCTGGATACATAAGCACTCTTGTAAGCTACGGGCACCAATCCCGACTGGATCAAACAACTGTATTCTCTTTAAGACCGCTTCGACTTCATCTAGTTCGATTTCTTCTTCATCATTATTTTGATTAAAACTTTCGACTATGTCTTCGCAGCTAACAGTTAAAATACCTGAGTCATCAATTGCCTCTACGATGGCGACAGCGATCGCTTCATCGGTTGGGCTAAATGGTGTGAGTTGTAATTGCCACATAAGGTATTCATGGAGGGTTTCAGTTGATGCACCCTGATAAATTGACTCATCTTCAGGCATTGGACCTGATGATGTTGATGGGGCAGCACTCATGTACTCATCCCATGTCACATCCATGGCTAAATCGTCACTAACGGTGTCTTTGTTAAGGGCATCGCTGCTTTCTTGTTCGTACTCACTCGGCGCTTCTTCGGCCGATGCACTTAGCTGAGTATCATCAGATTCAGCTTTTTGCTCGTTCTTACCAATGTTTTCATCGTTGTAATCTGCTTCTTCCACTTCAAGCAGAGGGTTACTATCAAGTGCTTCTTGAATTTCTTGCTGGAGATCCAATGTACTAAGCTGCAGCAAGCGAATTGCTTGTTGCAGTTGTGGAGTCATTGTAAGTTGCTGGCCCATGCGCAGCTGTAATGATTGCCTCATGTATCCCTAACAATCCTTTTATGTGTTATCGACACCCGTGCAGTCACAGGTAAATTTATATCGATTTATTGTCATTGTTATTTAGTTTAGCAGATGCGCTAGATGGTGGCTTATTGGTTATAGCCTGAATTGCTCACCTAGATACACATCGCGTACGGTTTGGTCAGCTAAAACATGCTCAGGTGTTCCTGATGCAATTAGCTCCCCATGAGAAACAATGTAGGCTTTTTCACAAACATCAAGGGTTTCTCTAACATTATGGTCAGTGATTAATACACCAATACCACGATTTTTTAAGTGTTCAATAATTTTCTTTATATCTAACACTGAAATAGGATCAACACCAGCAAAAGGCTCATCTAACAAGATAAATTTAGGGTTTGCGGCTAATGCCCGAGCAATTTCTACGCGACGACGCTCGCCCCCAGATAAGGCCATACCTTGACTATCACGAATATGCTGAATACTAAATTCATCAAGTAAGTTGTTGAGTGTTTCTTCTCGGCCTTGTTTATTTAAATCTTTACGCGTTTCTAAAATAGCCATTAGGTTTTGATAAACCGTTAACTTTCTAAAAATAGATGACTCTTGTGGTAGGTAACCAATCCCTAAACGTGCTCGGCTATGCATTGGCAAAAGTGTAATATCATTATCATCAATGCTGATCTTGCCTTTATCGCTAGGTACTAAGCCAACAATCATATAGAAAGTGGTGGTTTTGCCTGCGCCATTTGGGCCAAGCAAACCAACGATACTGCCCGCTTCAACCTCAAGACCCACATTTTTGACAACTTGGCGACCTTTATAACTTTTTGCTAAAAGCTCTGCTTTTAATGTGCTCATGGTTGGCCTTTATCGTCTTGTTTGTTGTCAACAGGCACTAAGATTGTGTGTACACGGTCTGTTGAGTTTTCGTCTTTTTCTGCGCTAATTAGTTGTTGTGCCATATCATAAGTAATGCTTTTCGCTGTTACTTTTTGGCCTGCTTGAGTCACTTCGGCTTCGCCATTTAAAGTTAAGAAGCGCTTGGCTACGTCGTAGCGAACTTCTTCTGCACTGGCGCTCATTACCGTGCCATCTGCTTGCTTTTCTTCAAAATAAGCAGGCTTACCTGTGGCGATAATTAACTCAACAGTACCTTCTGTATCACCACCATGGGCTTCAAGGCGTTCGGCTGTGATCCGGCGGTTGCCATGTATAATTTCGACATTGCCTTCAAATATACCAACGCCATCTTTTAGCTTACCAGTTTGACGATCTGAGCTTATGCTAATTTGTGCGCCTGTCTGCTCGGCAGCTACGCCTGAAAAGGCAATCAATAAGCTTGGGATCAGGAGTAATTTCTTCAGTTTATTGGTCATAGTATATGGTTCGTGTATGGTTAGTTAACTCTACAATCTCGGTTTTTAAATTAGCTTTTAGGCCTTTACCGGTAATTTTTAAATTTGGTCCTGTTAGCGTCACAGGTTGCTTCGAAAACATGGTCATTTGTTCTATATCAACGTTAATGTTTTCAGCTTTAATATCTTCGATCATGCCATTATGGGTTAAGTTTTTAGCAACAACATCGCCTTCAAAAATAAGCTGATCGTTTTCATATAAGGTGGCTTCTTTAGCTTTTACTTGCCAAATTTGCTGGTCGCCATAAAGTGTAAAAATAGGTTGCTCAAAAAAGGTAAACCCAAGCTGCTGATACAGCTCCATTTTCGCAGCGGCCACTTTATGGCTAATCTTGCCTTGCTCATCATAAGCGGTTTGCTTTAGTGCAACGGCCGTATAATCGGGAGTTGCAATAATCTCGTCTTCACTATTTATTGTGTTTGTTGTTTGGTTAAAGTACGGATACCACAACCACACCATGCAACAAACAAAAACAATACTCAGTAAAATACGGGCTATATTCATGCGCTGGTTCCATCGCTAGTTAACGGCTTACCGTTTTCTAACATCAGTAAATCTGTTAATTCACGTACAGCGCCAAAGCCACCCGGTAGCATGGTCGTATAGTGAGCCAGTTTTTTTATCAATGGGTGCGCATCATTGACTGCTACCGCAAAGCCTACTTTTTCCATTACAGGCAAATCAGGGCCATCGTCACCAATGTACGCTATTTGCTCATCTTCTAGGCCAAGTTTATCTTTTAACTCTTGGTATGCAATCAGCTTTGTTTCTTGGCCTTGATAAATATGCTGTACGGTTAGGCTAGTCATTCGCTGCTGAACTATTTGTGAATGGCGCCCGGTAATAACGGCAACTTCAAAGCCACTATTAATGAGTGCTTTGATGCCAAAGCCATCTTTGGTATTAAATGCTTTAAGCTCTTCGCCCTGATTTCCAAGATAAATTCGGCCATCAGAAAAAACGCCATCAATATCACATATTAGTAACTTAACTTTTTGAGCACGCTGACTTACATCAGGACTAAGGGGCTGGTATAGCTCGGCGAATGTCATTACTTACAGAACTCCTGCTTTTAATAGGTCTTGCATATTAAGCGCGCCAATCGGTGTGTTATTTTTATCGATTACAATCAAGCCGTTGATACGTTTGCGTTCCATAATATTTAACGCCTCAGCAGCCAGCATCTCTGCACTGGCTGTAGTACATGAGCGCGTCATGACCTGGCTAATGGCGGTACTATGAATATCAATACGTTGCTCTAAAATACGACGTAAATCACCATCCGTAAATAAGCCGCAGAGTTTTTGGTCTTCCGCGACCACGGCTGTCATACCTAACCCTTTAGCAGACATTTCAATAAGCGCATCTTTAATGCTTTGCGACTCGTGCACTATTGGTGTTGCATCACCACTGTGCATTACATCGTTTAATGTAAGCAACAAGCGCTTACCTAGGCTGCCTCCGGGATGAGATAATGCAAAGTCATCGGCTGTAAAGCCACGTGTTTCGAGTAAAGCAACAGCCATTGCATCACCCATAACCAAGGTTGCTGTAGTGCTTGCCGTTGGCGCAAGACCCAGTGGGCATGCTTCTTGGCTAACTTTAATGCAAACATGCACATTAGAGAGCTTTGCCATTGTTGAGTCAGGGTTACCTGTTAGCGAAATCATTTTTGCGCCAATTCGTTTAATAACAGGAATAATGCTTAACACTTCACTGGTTTCGCCCGAATTCGAAATGCACATTACTACATCATCTCGAGTGATCATCCCTAGGTCGCCATGGCTTGCTTCGCCAGGATGAACGAAAAATGCCGGTGTACCAGTGCTTGCTAATGTGGCAGCTATTTTATTGCCAATGTGGCCAGACTTACCCATGCCTATAACGATGATACGGCCTGTGCATTGGTACATTAGCTGACAAGCTTGCTCGAAATGTTCATCGATGTACTGATCTATTTCGTGTAAAGCTTGCGCTTCAATTTCAAGAACGCGCTTACCTTGCGCAATAAAATTTAGCTGGGTCATTGATTATCCTATTTGGCTAAAAATATAGCCTTGATATGCAATAAATGCGACTAACAAAAAGCCACCTTCTACTCTATTGATGCGACGAGCACCTTTAAAGTTCAATGACATGGCAATCAGCACTAAAGTAGCTGCAATCATGATAAGGGCATCGCGGTTCGCTGCAGATGGGTCGATAATCGATGGGTTGATGATCCCAGCCAGTGGTAAAACAGCGAGTAGGTTGAAAATGTTCGAGCCTACAATATTACCCAATGCTAAATCATCTTCGTTTTTCAATACCCCAGCAATACATGCAGCCAGTTCAGGTAGACTAGTACCAATAGCGATAATTGTTAAGCCAATTACAAGGTCTGAAAGGCCAAAGTATTTAGCAATATCAACGGCTGATTCGACTAAAAAATGTGAGCTGATAGGTAAAAGTATCATACCGATAACAAGCCATAGGATAGCTGATTTAGTACTGACATTATCGGGAACATCTTCACATGCCTCGCTCACGAAAGGGTCATCGTCTTGATTTTTAGCGCGTAAAGACACAATCACTAAGCCTGCGATGAAGACAACAAAGGCAAGAGCTAATGCGATACCTTCGGCAAACGAAAAGTAGTTATCTGAAAACACGTACCATGCCGCAATTGAGACAAGTAGTACTAAAGGCATTTCTCGTTTTAAGGTCATTGACGAGACAGAAAGAGGGCGAAGTAGTGCTGTTACGCCCAGTACAAGTAAGATATTGGTGATATTTGAGCCAACAGCATTACCTACTGCTGTATCAGTTTTACCGGCAAGCGCGGCAGAAGCAGATACCATCATTTCAGGGGCTGAAGAACCCATAGCAACAACCGTTAAACCTATGATTAGGGTCGGGATCCCCATATTTTTTGCGAGTGCAGCCGCACCATAAACAAACCGATCGGCACTCCAAACAAGTGCTGCAAAACCAATAATTAAAATGACAAAAGAAGTCACCATTGTGATACGCCAACATTACTGAAACAGATGACTGCAAATAGTAACAAAAGCGAGCAGGAAAGTATAAGTAAAAGAATAGGCTGGCAGGCACAAAGCGCGGTTTTTTAGGAATGAGATTTCAGGTGTGGTTAAGGAGCAACTGCGTAGAGTTTAATTTGGCGAATAGAAAATATTACAAAATTTTACGAATTGTTTTTTCCATCTTGACTAAAAAAACTTTAAAATGGCAAAACGAGTGAAAAACGTTATGGAGAGCGACTTGTCGCAATCAATAGTAGAAATCAAGGATGTAACCTTTTCACGGGGCGATAGAATCATATATAAAAATATGAGTTTTAACATTCCGAAAGGCAAGATCACCGCTATCATGGGACCGAGCGGCATAGGTAAAACCACCATGTTACGCTTGATAGGTGGTCAACTTAAGCCTGATTCTGGTGATATTTTGTTCGAAGGCAATAGTATTCCTAGCATGTCTCGCAAGGAGCTTTACGCTGCCCGCACTAAAATGAGTATGCTTTTTCAAAGTGGTGCTTTATTCACTGATATGTCTGTGTTTGACAATATCGCTTTCCCCTTACGCGAACACACTCAACTTAGTGAAGATTTAATTCGGCTTGTAGTCCTTATGAAGTTACAAGCTGTAGGTCTTCGTGGTGCACAAGATTTAATGCCGTCTGAATTATCAGGTGGTATGGCACGCCGTGCAGCTTTGGCTCGCTCGATAGCCCTTGACCCCGAACTGATTATGTATGATGAGCCTTTTGCCGGCCAAGACCCTATTTCGATGGGGGTACTTGTTAAGCTGATCAAATCACTGAATGAGGTGTTAGGTTTATCGTCGCTTATTGTAACGCACGATGTAACCGAAGTGCTTAGTATTGCAGATCACGTGATCATTATTGCTGATCAAGGTGTGATTGGTGAAGGCTCACCTGAGCAAATGCAAAATCATCAATCAGAGCTTGTTCAGCAGTTCTTAAAAGGATTATCGGATGGTCCTGTACCATTCCATTATCCTGCTCCTGCTTATGATGATGAATTATTGGGAGTACCGAATGCTTGATCTGTTTCAAAAGCTAGGTCACAAGACGTTAGGCCGTTTTGCTGCGCTTGGTCGCTCTACGCAAATGTTGTTTGGCGCATTAGTAAATATGCCAAACTTCAAAAAAGGCACGCCGTTACTGATCCGTCAGTTGTATATGGTCGGCTCACAATCGCTTTTAATCATTATGGTGTCGGGCCTGTTTATCGGCATGGTGCTCGCTTTACAAGGCTATACCGTATTAGTCGGTTATGGTGCTGAAGATAGCTTAGGGCCATTGGTGGCACTAAGTTTGTTACGCGAGTTAGGGCCTGTTGTCACGGCGTTATTATTTGCTGGTCGCGCGGGCAGTGCACTAACAGCTGAAATCGGCTTGATGAAAGTCACTGAGCAATTATCTAGCTTAGAGATGATGGCAATTGACCCACTAAAACGCATTATTGCCCCGCGTTTTTGGGCTGGCTTTATTAGTATGCCATTGCTTGCATTAATATTTTCTGCTGTTGCTATTATCGGCGCTCACTTAGTTGGCGTTGATTGGCTTGGTGTTGATTCAGGTAGTTTCTGGTCAATCATGCAAGCGCAAGTGTCGTTTCAGCAAGATATTGTCAATGGCATGATTAAAAGCTTTGTATTTGCCTTGATTGTAACGTGGATTGCGCTTTACAAAGGGTATGACTGTATCCCTACTTCTGAAGGGATAAGTAAAGCGACAACAGAAACCGTTGTACACTCATCACTGGCAGTTTTAGGTTTTGACTTTATTTTAACAGCGGTAATGTTTACCAGCTAATTAGGGTATAAAGATGAATTCACGGAAATTAGAAATTTTAGTTGGCTTTTTTGTAGCCCTAGGTATTGCGGCTTTTGCATTGCTTGCATTCAAAGTAGCAAATGCCGGCATTAGTGGTAGCGGTGAAACGTACCAACTAAATGCCAAGTTTGAAAACATTGGTTCGTTAAAAGCCCGAGCGCCAATTAAGGTCGGCGGAGTTGTTGTGGGGCGTGTTGAGTCAATTTCAATTGATCCAAAAGAGTTTGTGCCAGTGGTTAACATGGCGATTGACGCAAACTATTTGTGTAAGTTTTCAGATACAACCTCTATCTCTATTTTAACATCAGGTATTTTAGGGGAGCAGTACTTGGGTATTAACCCGGTTATTGCTGCCGATTCTGCAGAGCAACGCTGCATGGGTGAAAAAGTGACAGCCGCTCAAGATGATGCTGCTTTAGATGATTTGTTTGGTGTTGAAAGTAAAGCGCTTGCTGATGGTGATTACATCACCGATACCAAGTCAGCATTAGTATTAGAAGAGCTGATAGGTCAGTTCTTGTTCAACCAAGGAAGTGAATAATGATGTTTAAAAAATTTCTAATCGCTTTAAGCGTGGTGTTTACGGTAGGTGTACACGCTGCAGAGCCTGAGGTCGATTTAAAAGACCCATACAAAATGGTGCGTAAAGTATCAGATAATACCTTTGCACGTATTACTAAAGATCAGCCTTTAATCGCCAAAGATAAAGAGTATCTACGAGTGATCGTAGAAGAAGAGTTAATGCCTTACATTGACTACAAGTACGCTGCACTTCGTGTGTTAGGTAACCATGTATCAAAAGTACGTGCAATCGAAGATAAAGAAGAAAAGGCAAAAGCAATCAAAGATTTGCAACACTTCATTGATGTGTTTCAAAAATACCTAATTGCTACATACGCTGGTGTGTTTACGCAGTATACAAATCAAAGTGTTGAGTTTGGCCCAGCCCAGCCTTTTAAAGGTCAAGATGTGGTACTAGTCAAAACGAAAATTGTGGAACCAGGTAAGCCTGATATTAAAATTGACTTTAAAGTACGTGAAGACCGAGATGGTGATTGGCGTGCATACGACATGATTGCCGAGGGGATCAGCCTGCTTGACGCTAAACAAAGTGAATTACAAGGCATTTTGCGTCAACAAGGTATCGAACACGTGAGTGACTTACTTGAGCAAAAGAGCCAACTACCAGTGCAGTTTAGAGGTGAAGGTGGCGATGAGTAACGTTGATATTACTCAACTCGAGGATAATCAGTTTCGGGTCAGTGGTGAACTGACCCGAAACTCTATCACCAATGAACGCCTTCTGAACACCAAGTCACAATCTACACACAAAACGTGGTATTTTGACCTTTCTGGTGTATCTAGGGTTGACACGGCGGGCTTAGCTTGGTTAATTCACTCTTTCGCAGAATTAAAGCAGCAAGGTATTCGCCTTGAATTGCAAAATATTCCTGAGCAACTGCAAAACTTGATGCAGTTGGGACAGGTCACAACCTTATTTGAGTGAGATTTATGGAAACAAGCCAAGTCGAAACGTTATTACGCGACGAATTAAAGCTAGACGAAGTGATTGTTAAAGCAAACGGTAGCCACTACGAAGTGATTGCTGTTGGTGAGTGTTTTGACGGTTTAACGCGCGTTAAGAAACAACAATTGGTCTATGCTCCGTTAATGTCAACAATCTCAGACGGTACAATCCACGCTGTATCAATCAAAGCGTTCACGCCGACTGAATGGAAACGCGAACAAAAATTTATTTTACCTCAATAGTTTCAGGGCCTCCTCATGGATCAATTTGTTATTCAAGGTGGCACCTCGCTGGCAGGTGAAGTCACTATTTCTGGCGCTAAAAACGCCGCACTTCCTATTTTGTTTGCAGCACTGCTTGGGCAAGGTAAAAGTACCTTTAGTAACGTACCGCGCTTACGTGATATCGGCACCACCGAAGCTTTACTTAAAACGCTTGGTGCAACGGTAGAATGGCAGCAAGATACGCTGATCATTGATGGCGCGACGGTTGATAAAACTTTAGCTCCGTATGAGCTGGTAAAACAAATGCGTGCCTCTGTGCTTGCTCTAGGGCCTTTAGTGGCACGTTTCGGTGAAGCACAAGTTTCACTGCCTGGTGGTTGTGCTATTGGTGCCCGCCCGGTTGATATTCATATTCAAGGACTTGAGCGCATGGGCGCAGTGATCAAGGTTGAAAATGGTTATATCAATGCCAAAGTTGATGGTCGTTTAAAAGGCGCCGAAATCTTCATGGAAATGGTGAGTGTTGGCGCAACAGAAAACTTACTTATGGCCGCAACGCTGGCTGATGGTAAAACAGTTCTTGAAAACGCTGCACGCGAACCTGAGATCACTGATCTTGCGAATTGCTTAATTGCGATGGGCGCTAAAATCAGCGGTGCAGGTACAAGCCGCATCGAAATTGAAGGTGTTGAGTCGTTATCTGGTTGTGAGTACAGTATTCTACCTGACCGCATTGAAACAGGTACTTTCTTGGTAGCTGCGGCAATGGCTGGCGGCGAAGTATTGTGTAAAAACACAGATCACCATAGCCTTGATCCCGTGATTGAAAAGTTACGCGCCACGAATGCTTTGGTTGAAGTGACTGATAACAGTATTTACCTTGATATGCGTGGTCGTGAATTAAAAGCGGTTAACATTAAGACCATGCCACACCCGGGCTTTCCAACCGACATGCAAGCGCAATTTACCGCTTTAAATGTGGTAGCGAAGGGCAGTGCTACCATCACTGAAACGATTTTTGAAAACCGTTTTATGCATGTACCTGAACTACAGCGTATGGGCGCAAATATTCGCTTAGAAGGTAATACAGCAATTTGTGGTGATACAGAAAGGTTATCGGGCGCGCAAGTGATGGCGACAGATTTACGTGCGTCAGCAAGCCTTATTTTAACTGGTATTGTGGCGCAGGGTGAGACAGTTGTTGATCGCATTTACCACGTTGACCGTGGTTATCAGCGTATTGAAGACAAACTAAGTGCGCTGGGTGCTAATATTAAGCGCCGTTCAAGCTAATAACTTAATACTTATAAAAAAGCCTAACGTCTGTTAGGCTTTTTTTGGTTAAGATTTTGACTCTAGTTCGCCAACAGTAACCATAATCTTTAATATCTCACCATCACGATAGACTTCAAATTCTAGCTTATTGCCCGGTTCAGTTTTTGCTAGTTTGTCTAAAACTAGTTGTGGGTTAGCAACCGAAATACCGCCGATTTTAATTACGATATCGGTTTTTCTGATCCCCGCTTGCCACGCCGGTCCAAACGGGTCTAGCTCGGTAATACGCATTCCTGCTACAGGCGTAAAGTTATCACTAACATCTTTGCCTGTGCTATCTATGCCGGTGCCTCTAAAACCTAAATAACCTCGTACAACACGACCATGTTTGATTAATATATCCATGATGTCTTTAGCGATTGAGTAGGGCACTGCAAAGAAAATGCCTTGGATATCCAAATCTGCATGGGTTTTGAATTGCGCCGACGTGATACCTACTAAGTCACCACGTGAATTAACTAATGCGCCACCTGAGTTTCCTACATTTATGGCGGCATCCATTTGTAATAGGCTGCTGTATGGGCTGTCTATTAAGTTTTGCTTACCTGTAGCGCTAATAATCCCTTGGGTAATGGTTTGACCTAAATTAAGTGGGTTACCAATGGCTAAAACAACATCGCCTACACGTGGTTTAAAATTGTCATTAACAGGAATGACAGGTAAGTGTTCAGCGTTTATTTTTAATAAAGCTAAATCTGTTTCACTATCAAAGCCAATCACTTGAACATCATAAAAACGACGACCGTCTGCCAGTGTAATAATGATCAAGTCGGCATTTTTAATAACGTGATAATTAGTCAGAATGTAACCGTCTTGCGACATAATGACGCCTGAACCAAGTGCCTGAACAGTGTTTTGACGTTTGTAGCGTGGTTGGTTAGAAATGCTTTCGGAAAAAATAGTTACCACAGAAGGGGCTGCACGTTGCACTGCATCGGCAAAGCTCATGTGCTGCGAGCTGATCGCAACGGGTAAATTCATGTTGGGTAATAAAGCGCTACGTAAACTCGGGCTAAAAAGCACGACCAAGAAGGCGATACCTAAACCAGTAAAAAGCGGCGGTAGGATAAATTTCAAAAGTTTTAGCACAATATTCTTATTATCAATGAGCAATTATTTAATGATGGCACAAAAAAAATAACAGCGGCAAGCACCACTGTTATTTTTTCATGAAAAATCAAATAAAATTATTGAATTAATACAAAAATAAGCTCTCGACCTCGTTTTACTCCTAGGACGATATTACCTTTAGTGTTTTCGATAATCTTATTCATGTCGCGGATTGTTTCAACACGTTGACGGTTTACTTGCATAATCACGTCACCTTCTTCAAGGCCTACCCGCGCAGCTGGAGAGCGTGCTGCCACACTGGTTATTTCAACTCCTTTACCATCACTCTTCTGAGTGTTCTCTAACGTTGCACCTTGGAAAGCTGGGTGAGTTTCTTCGCCAGCTGCTGTTAGTGAAGCTGCGCCATCGAGGGTTACATTTACTATTTTAACTTTACCATCTCGATAAATACCAAGTTTTACGCGTTTGCCTTCACCAAGCGTGGCAATTTTGCTGCGTAGTTCATGGAACCCGCTGATCTCAGTGCCATCGACGCTGATGATCACGTCACCGGCTTTGATACCCGCTTTGCTTGCTGCGGTGTCATCCATCACCTGCATAACGTAGGCACCCTGTTTTACATCAAGTTTTTGTGCTTTAGCAAGGCCAGCGTCAAGCGGGCGACCTGAAATGCCCAGTGAACCGCGACGAACTTCGCCATGCTCAATGATTTGATCAACGAGGTTTTTCATCATGGTTGATGGGATAGCAAAGCCGATACCTACGTTTCCACCTGATGCGCCTAAAATAGCGGTGTTAATACCAATCAGCTCACCATTTAGGTTTACTAATGCACCACCAGAGTTACCTTGGTTAATAGCCGCGTCGGTTTGAATAAAGTCTTCATAACCTTCTATGTTTAAACCACTGCGACCAAGCGCACTCACAATACCTGAGGTTACTGTGTGGCTTAAACCAAATGGGTTACCGATTGCTACCGCAAAATCACCCACGCGCAGCTTATCTGAGTCGGCAATTTTTAGCTCAATTAAGTCATCAGCATCAATTTGCAGCAATGCAATATCTGATTCTTTATCACTGCCAATTCTGGTTGCCTCGTACTCACGACCATCCTCAAGGGTGACAATCATTTTTTCTGCATCTTCGACAACGTGGTTATTGGTAACAATATACCCTTCGTCTGCATTAATTATGACGCCAGAACCAAGGCCGCTAAATTCACGTTTTTGACTACCGCCGCGTGGTACGCCAAAAAAGTCATCAAACGGTGTTGGACGACGACGAACTTCTTTTGAGCCTGAAACTTGAATACTCACCACGCCAGGGGTTATTTGTTCTAACATTGGTGCAAGGGTTGGTAACTGTTGACCATTTACCGCCACTGGCAGTTTAGCCATTGAAACTGCAGGCGCTAACAATAAGCTTGAAGATAAAATAGCAGCACTAATAACAGATAATTTCATTTTCATAGTCAGGGTTTACTCCACATCAGAGATAAAGCAAAAACTAAAAAGGGCTGCATAAGCAGCCCTTTTCTTGGTTTAGATATAAAGCTGTTATATCTAAAGACTATGGGGTCAAAAAAAAGTTCATCAAGAGGCTTTAGAATGTTCTGAAACTTTATTTGAACCAGTAAATAACCCTGTTTCACCGACCACATAGTCTGCAGGTTGTGCTTCTGCACTTGAGCGATCGCCACGACGGTCTTGTAATGAGCTTTGCAATTGCTCAGTGGTTTCTTTTGAAAAAAACGGCTCGTTAGGGTGTTGCTTTTTATCTGCTAATAATAGTTTGTTCGTTTCTTCAACATGGTTGAGAAGCTGGTCATAGTTATCTTTCATCTTTGAGACAAGTTTCCCTGTGCTTGCCAAGTGATCGGCAACATCTTGGCGGTATTGCTCAAGTGCATTATTTGCTTGCTCTACTTGTTGTTCTAACTCATCTTGCTTAAATTGTTTCTTTGTTACAAACGCACCAATGAAAAATGCCGAAATTGCAACGATGATAAGAATACCTACCCAGGTAATTGTGCCCATAAATCTACCCCTTTGGGAAAAAATAACAAAAACAAATGCTGTAAAAGCACTTATAGTCCAATCATTATTAAAATATGCTTAATTTGATTGTGAAATCATACTGCGGGTTAATATACCCTGAGATACGATGCGTGTTAATATACTCTGCAAATTTAACTGTGTTTTATTGTAACGACCTATGACTCCTTGGCAGAAGTACCAACAAGATTTACAACGTGAAGACTTTGTACATGATGCAGCACAAGAAAATGCTGTGCGTCATTTGCAAAGGCTCTATGATGACCTAACGGCAGAGAAACCAGCCGCTAAGGGGTGGTTTGCCAAACTCTTCTCTAAAGATAGCACGCCAGCCATAAAAGGGCTCTATTTTTGGGGGGGAGTAGGTAGAGGTAAGACCTATTTAGTCGATACTTTCTACGAAGCTTTACCTACTGAACGTAAGATGCGTGTGCACTTTCACCGTTTTATGCATCGTGTTCATGATGAGCTTAAAAAGTTAAAAAATACCAGTAATCCATTAAATGTGGTTGCAGATATCTTTAAAGCAGAAACAGATATTATTTGTTTTGACGAGTTTTTTGTTCAAGATATCACTGATGCCATGCTGTTAGGTGGCCTGATGGAAGAGTTATTTGAGCGCGGTATCGTATTAGTGGCAACTTCAAACATTGTACCTGACGAGCTATACCGAAACGGCTTGCAACGCGCGCGTTTTTTACCAGCTATTGAACTAGTAAAAGCTAACACCGAGATTGTTAATGTGGACTCGGGTGTTGATTACCGCTTACGTACCCTTGAGCAAGCCGAAATTTTTCATAGCCCACTTGATCAGCAAGCGGATGATAATTTATTTGAATACTTTGATAAGTTGTCGCCAGAGCCTGGCGTGCTCGATAAAGCGATTGAAATCGAAGGCCGAATGATAAAAACGCGAAAGGTAGCTGATTGTATCGTTATGTTCGACTTTAGTGAGTTGTGCGAAACAGCGAGAAGCCAAGTCGACTATATGGAAATCAGCCGACTTTATAACACTGTTATTTTATCGAATGTTAAAGCGCTCGGCCAAGCTAATGATGATGCAGCTCGCCGTTTTATTGCGTTAGTTGATGAGTTTTATGAGCGTAATGTGACGTTAATTATTTCTGCTGAAAAGCCTATAACTGAGCTGTATAGCGAAGGTAACTTAAATTTTGAATTTAAGCGCTGCATCAGTCGATTGCAAGAAATGCAATCGCTAGAATATTTAGCGAGAGAGCATTTAGCTTAGTGAGCAGTTAGCCGTCACTTTAAAGCCGAAAGGTTTTGAATATAAGGCGCGCCAAGCAAGCGTGACGCCTACGATTGATGTAGGCGTGAAATTTATTTCGCGCGCACTTATTAGCTGATAGCTGAATTTCTCGAATAAAAAACAACCATCATATAGCAATGTGGTTTAAGTGCTGGTATACTCCCGCGTCTGCCACGTTGCGTTCTATTGCCAGATATTAGTTTAGCCTCTAATTGATGGCTCAAAGTCTTAAACTCGAAGGGGTTAAAGCATTCAACTTAGAGCGGTAATTAATAATAATTACCTGTGGTTTTAAATTAAAAAACATTGGATTTTAATAAATGAAAACGTTTGTTGCTAAGCCAGAAACAGTAAAACGTGACTGGTACGTAGTTGACGCTGAAGGTAAAACTTTAGGTCGCATCGCTACTGAAATCGCTCGTCGCCTACGCGGTAAGCATAAAGCTGAGTACACTCCTCACGTAGATACTGGTGATTACATCATCGTTATCAATGCAGAGAAAGTTACTGTTACTGGTAATAAAGCAAAAGACAAAATGTACCACGCACACACTGGTTTCCCAGGTGGTCTTAAGTCTACTACTTTCGACAAGCTTCAAGCTGCAAAGCCTGAAATGATTATCGAAAAAGCTGTTAAAGGCATGTTGCCACGTGGTCCTTTAGGCCGCGAAATGTACCGTAAACTTAAAGTTTACGCAGGTACTGAGCACAACCATGCTGCACAACAGCCTCAGGTTCTAGACATTTAAGGAGCACTATCATGGCAAATCAATACTACGGTACAGGTCGTCGTAAAAGTTCAAGTGCTCGCGTATTCTTACGCCCAGGCACTGGTAACATCGTAATCAACAAGCGCTCTCTAGAAGAGTACTTCGGTCGTGAGACTGCTCGCATGGTTGTTCGTCAAGCATTAGAGCACGTTGAAATGACTGAAAAGTTTGACCTACACATCACTGTTTCAGGTGGTGGTACTACTGGTCAAGCTGGTGCTATCCGTCACGGTATCACTCGTGCACTTATGGAGTTTGACGAGTCTCTACGTCCTACACTTCGTAAAGCAGGTTTCGTTACACGTGATGCACGTAAAGTTGAGCGTAAGAAAGTGGGTCTTAAGAAAGCACGTAAGCGTCCACAATTCTCAAAACGTTAATATTTACGTTTATCAGAATACCAAAAACCCAGCTCCGGCTGGGTTTTTTGTTTCTTGGAGCCATCAGCTTTCAGAAGTCAGTTTTTAGCAGATCGAGAGGGGGCTCAGATATTGATGTTTTACATCCATTTCTCAGGTTATATCGGGGTCAGATCACAGATCAGAACGCTGACGACTGATAGCTGATAGTAAAAACCCTACCTTTTTTCGTTCGATATTTAACCGCTGATAGTAATTACTGCGTATTACAGTAAAAAAACTTCACGATTTAGCGAAATTAGCTTAAATCCATCAGTTAATTGATGAATTTTTTTGCTACAATTGGGGGGCAAGTAATGTGAGTGAGTTCAACAACAGCTAATACAGAATTCTGTTTCCTCTTAGTGAGGTTGATCTTGGTCAGTATATTGTTTTTTTATATGCGTTATCATAACCAGCGGCTTCATGCTCGAGCTGGCCCTAATTAATCAACTATTAAAATGGGTTTATTCGAGCATGGGACTGTGAATAACCTTGTTTTAATCAAGGCTTTTAATTATGATCGCGTCTATTTTAAAATTTCTAAAAATTAACCTGCTGTAACTGATGTTCTCAATATGGCAAGTGTTGGGAATCATAGTGGAGATAAGTGGATGAGCAATGCGCCTGTAGACAATGGCCGACGTCGCTTTTTAACCATAGCTACCTCTGTTGTTGGTGGTGTTGGTGCGGCTGGGGCTGCTGTTCCTTTTATTGCGTCTTGGAATCCAAGTGAGCGAGCTAAATCTGCGGGTGCGCCTGTAGAAGTAGATATCAGCAAGCTTGAGCCAGGACAATTAATACGTGTTGAGTGGCGAGGAAAACCTGTTTGGGTTATTAATCGTACACCAAGAATGCTTGAACAGATGAAAGAACATGAAGGTCAACTTCGTGATCCTGCATCTGAAGAGCCTCAACAACCTGAATCATCAACAAACGAATACCGTTCTCAACGTCCTGAGATCTTCGTTGCTGTTGGTATTTGTACGCACTTAGGTTGTTCTCCTAGCTTCCTACAAGGTGGCTTTGGTGAAAAAGTAGAGGGCACAGACGACGGTTTCTTCTGTCCGTGTCACGGTTCTAAATTTGATATGGCGGGTCGTGTATTCCAATCTGTACCTGCACCATTAAATCTAGAAATCCCTCCGTATACCTTCCTTGATGACACGACTATTTTAGTCGGTGAAGAAAAAGGAGTGGCGTAATGTTTGGTAAAATTATTGGTTGGATCGACGATCGTATTCCAATGACACGTGTTTGGAACATGCACATTGCACAGTATCCAGCACCAAAAAACTTTAACTTCTGGTACTTCTTTGGCTCTCTAGCCATGTTAGTACTTGTTAACCAAATCGTAACTGGTATCTGGTTAACAATGAACTTCGTACCGTCTGCTGAAGGTGCTTTCGCATCGGTAGAATACATCATGCGTGATGTTGAATACGGTTGGTTACTACGTTACCTTCACTCAACAGGTGCATCAGCGTTCTTTATCGTTGTATATCTGCACATGTTCCGTGGCATGATCTACGGTTCTTACCAAAAACCACGTGAACTTCTGTGGTTATTCGGTATGTTCATCTTCTTAGCGCTTATGGCTGAAGCTTTCATGGGTTACTTATTGCCTTGGGGACAAATGTCTTTCTGGGGTGCACAGGTAATCATTTCACTATTCGGTGCGATTCCGGTAATTGGTGATGACTTAACGCTTTGGATTCGTGGTGACTACGTAATTTCAGGTGCAACGCTTAACCGCTTCTTTGCACTACACGTAATTGCACTACCTTTAGTTATCGTTATCTTAGTATTCTTACACATTGTTGCACTACACGAAGTGGGTTCAAACAACCCAGACGGTGTTGAAATCAAACGTAAGAAAGGCACTGTAGCTGAAGAAGACAAGCCTAAATTTAAATTCCACGAGTATTACACCAACAAGAAAGACATTGTTGATGCAATCCCGTTCCACCCTTACTACACAGTGAAAGATATTGTGGGTGTGGTTGGTTTCTTAATCTTATTCTGTTGGGTTGTATTCTTTATGCCTGCGATGAATGGTTTCTTCTTAGAAGCGCCAAACTTCGAAGCAGCTAACCCACTGAAAACACCTGAGCACATTTTCCCTGTTTGGTACTTCACGCCATTCTATGCGATTCTGCGCGCTATCCCAGATAAACTAATCGGTGTTATCGCGATGGGTGCATCTATCGTTGTGCTTGCGTTACTACCTTGGATTGACCGTGGTTCGGTTCGTTCTATTCGTTATCGTTGTGGCTTACACAAGTTAAACATTGCTCAATTCGTGGTAACGTTCGTTATCTTAGGTTGGGTTGGTGCAACTCCACAAACTGATTTCAAAACGCTGTTATCACAAATCACGACTGTGACATACTTCATGTTCTTCGTATTGTTATTTGTTTACAGTAAGAATGAGAAAACTAAGCCATTACCAACGAGGTTGACGAAATGATGAAAAAGCTAATTATCGGTTTATTCGCATTGTTGCCATCGTTGACAATGGCAGCGGGTCCTTCGGTTCCTTTAATGGATGCCAACATTGACCTTAAAGACAATGCGTCTTTACAGCGCGGTGCTAAATTGTTCATGAACTACTGTCTTGGTTGTCACCAAATGCAGTATCAACGTTATGAGCGTACGTTCCGCGACATCGGTATTCCTACTGAGATTGGTCAAGAGCAACTGATTTTTGATGGCTCAAAAGTAGGTAGCCACATCAAAAACGCGATTGATAAAGATGACGCAGCTAAATGGTTTGGCGCAGCGCCACCAGATCTTACGCTTGTAGCGCGAGTTCGTGGTACTGACTGGATCTACACTTACCTGAAGTCATTCTACAAAGATGAATCTCGTCCGTTTGGCGTAAACAACGTTGTTTTCCCATCGGTAGGTATGCCGCACGTTCTTCAAGAACTACAAGGCTTACCAACACCAATCACTGAAGAAGTGGAAGAACACGGTCACACTGTGACTAAAGTTGTTGGCACTGAAACAGATGGTTCAGGTGAAATGAGTGTTGACGAGTATGACCAAGCTGCTCGTGATTTAACTAACTTCTTAGCTTACGTTGGCGAGCCGTCACGTTTAGAGTCAGAAGCGTTAGGTCTTAAGGTAATTGGTTTCTTAGTGATTCTATTTATCTTGGCATTCATGCTGAAGAAAGAATACTGGAGAGATGTTCACTAATTCTGGACGTTTTGAAAGGTAATTTTGTGATAGGGGCTTAAGCCCCTATTGCTGTTTTTGTAATATAATGGAGGTAGGCATGGCCGTAGCTGCCAATAAGCGCCCTGTAATGACCCTGTTTTCTGGTGCTAACTGTATGTATAGCCACCAAGTACGTATTGTACTTGCTGAAAAAGGTGTAAGTGTTGACATTCACCTGGCTGAAAAGGATAACCTGCCAGAGGCACTTCATGAAATTAACCCTTACGGTACAGTACCAACACTGATCGATCGTGAGCTTGGTTTATATCAGGCAAACATCATCATGGAATACCTTGATGAACGTTTTCCTCATCCTCCACTAATGCCAGTATATCCGGTTATGCGTGGCCGTAGTCGTCTGATGATGCACCGTATTGATACGGATTGGTATAGTCTAGCGAATAAGATCACTAGCGGTAGCAGCGAAGCAGCACAAGCACGCAAAGAGCTTACTGAAGCGTTACTTGCAATCGCACCTATCTTCTCTGAAGCTCCTTACTTTATGAGCGAAGAGTTCAGCTTAGTTGATTGTTACTTAGCGCCGTTATTATGGCGTTTACCTGAGCTTGGCATTGAACTTAATGGTGCTGGTGCTAAAGAGCTTAAAGAATACATGTTGCGTTTATTTGAGCGTGAATCATTCCAAGCTTCATTAACTGAAGCAGAGCGTGAGATCCGTTTATAATGACGCCTAATCGTCCTTATTTACTACGCGCTTTCTTTGATTGGATTGTTGATAATCAATGTACACCACACTTAGTGGTGAATGCTGATTTTCCTGCTGTACAAGTACCAACACAGTTTGTTCAAGACGGCCAGATCGTTTTAAACATCAGCCCATCAGCGGTCACGCAATTTGCTATGGATAACCAGCAACTGAGCTTTAATGCTCGGTTTGGTGGTCAACCTATGCAAGTGTATGTACCTATGGGTGCTGTGCTCGCAATTTATGCACGTGAGAATGGTGAAGGGACTGTATTTACTGCAGAAGAATTCATCGAGGACGAAGACGATTTTGCTCCGGTATTAGAAAGTGTAGACACGCCTGACGATGTAACGCCAGATGATGAACCACCAACTAAACCAGAGAAGAAAAAAGGTGCTCACTTACGAGTGATCAAATAGCCTTATTAAAATCGAAAAACCCGCTTATAAAGCGGGTTTTTTATTATCAACTTACAGTTCGTATTATAGATATTCAAACACTTTAATTACACGCTCAACACCTGATACGTTTCGTGCCACATCAACCGCCAAGTTGGCTTCTGTATCACTCACTAAGCCCATTAAGAACACCTCTCCATTCTCAGTTATGACTTTAATGTTGTTACTGCTGATATTCTCAGTGGTGAGTAATTGGGTTTTCACTTTTGAGGTTAACCATGAATCGTGTGTTTGTGTGCTCATGCCAATATTAGAGCTGATGCGAATTTGGTTATGAATTTTACGAATACCATCAACGCCTTCAATTGCACGTTGTGCTTGCTCTTTCATTTCTTGGTTAGGCACTTGACCAATCATTAATACAATACCGTTAACGCTAATAACGTTCACGTTAGCAAATTTGTGTAAACGTTCAATTTCACTGATAGCGATTGAACTTTTAATTTCGATGTTGTTATCGTCAATTTGTGAGCCAATTGTGCGACGATCATTTGCTGCTGTGACTGCGCCTGCAGTGCCTGCAACAACTGCTGCAGCACACCCTTGTAGTAATAATACGGTACTAATTACAAGTAGAGACTGTTTTAACATTAATTTTCTTCCTGTGGGAATAAGGTTAAATCAATAAGCTCACTTAAACAGTGTAAGTTCACTAAATGTGATTCAACAATACGACTAGGGCGCTTTGATGGCACGCGAATTTCAACATCATTGGGGCCCAATAATCCAACTAATTCACCGCCGTCATCACCGACTAATACTATGACTTTCATATCGCGAGTAAGTGCCGCCTCAACCGCAGAAATAATGTGTTTTTCATTGCCATTAATCGCGATAGCTAAAAGCAGGTCACCTTGCTGGGCAAACGCACGAATTTGCCTTGCAAAGGTTTCGTGCTCATCTGTTTGGTTTGTCGAGCCTAAATTAACCTGCTCTTGCGCGAGCGCAACAGCTGGTAGGCATGGACGCTCAGTTTCATAAAAGTTAATTAATAGCCCAGCCATATGTTGAGCCAGCATGTGGCAGCTTGGCGTGCCGCAACAAAGCAATTTATTACCATTAATTAGACTTTGCGCAATGGTAAATGCGGCTGATTCGAGGGCGCTTGGCAGTACTTCACCTGCGGCAATTTGAACTTGAATATTTTCGGTAAAGATCTTTTTTATTGTTTCTTGCATAACCTACCAATTAAGCTGACGCCATAAGCGTTAGTAAACATTTTTAAACCAGTTAATTGCACTGTTAGTCTCGCCGGTAATGGCTAGATAATCTAATCGCATAGCCTGGTTTGATATTTTTTTCTCTGCAAGATAATGGGCAATTGTTCGCCTTAATCGTTGCTGCTTTTGTTTGCTGAGTGCAACGTTAGCACCCCCTCGAAGGGTGTTTTTTCTAAACTTCACTTCAACAAACACTAAAGTTTGTCCATCACGCATAATGAGATCAAGCTCACCATACTTACACAGATAGTTACGCTCAATAGCAACTAATCCATGCTGTATTAAATACTGTTCGGCCTGTTTTTCATAATACAGGCCTTTTTCGCGGCTATTTTGCCACAATTGCTTAAACCACGACATAGCTTCATCCTTGAGCATGCGTTAATTTAATCAGCTGAGTTATACCTCGATGCTGATTGCATAAATAAAGGAATAGGTTGTTCTGTTGGTAAATCAACAGCGATTATTTGCTTATTTTTGTATTGAGCCCAGTCTAGGCTGCGGGTTACATAGCCATTACTAGCAATGCTAAGGTCACCGCTGATTCCTGTAAAGCGTTTGCCTTGTACCATACTAAGTTGTTTTACTTCACCCAGCATACTGGTTGCATCGAACGCCATAGCAAAAAGGCGTTGGTTGATGTCAGCATGTTCAGGCCACAAGCTATCATACTGTTGACGCAAGTTATGTTGTTGAATTTGACCTTCGAGCATCCAAGGAAGCTCAGTAAAATAAAGACCATCTAAATCGCCTTTATCGGTTCTATCAATTTGTTTACTGTGACTTTTTGAGCTGGCGTAAAGCGGAATGCGGTCAGCAAAAGTACTTACGTTAACGTCTAAATAGGGCTTAATTAAACGTGTTTCGGTGGCATCACCTAAAATGTAAATTACATCTATATCACTACGAGAACGGGTTTCACTTTCAACTTCTTGCTTAAATAATGATTTAACAACATTAATGCGCTCTTTACTTTGGTCTACCTCAAGCAAGCCGGTAATTGTTTTAGGCATATCTGCTTTATCAGAGTAAAAGCCAATTTGCGGTTTTACTTCGCTGTAACGCTGCCATTGAGTGTTAAAGTATTCAACCAAGCGCTGACCATTATTATTATTAGGTGCAAGTAACATGGGCTTTTGGTAGCCCGCAGTTAAAAAGCGTTCTAAAGCTTGTTGAACTTCATGTTCAGGGTTAAGAGCAAAGAAAAAGTGCTGCTGTGAGATCCGTTCGCCATCAAAGCTGTTTAAGTGCATCACTGGGTAATCAACTAGCGTTTGTGCCGTATTCAATTTTTCAATATTACTTTTAAGCAATGGGCCAATAACAAAGTCAGCTTTAAACTCGCTTAACTTAAGTGCTATCTCTTCTGCCGGTAATGATTCATCAATAAATAGGGTTTCTGTTATTGCTCTGTTATCAAGTGCCGCAAGCACGCCTGCTTTTAAGGCGTCGCCCAAACGTTCATTGGCACCCGATTGCGGAATAAGTACCACTAAACGATTTACTTCTAATGGTTCGATTTGTACAAGCTCAGTGACCTTTTTTGGCAAAACTTCTGCCGCAGGGTGGCCAGGGTAACGGCGTAACCAGTTATTCATTGCTTGATGAAGTTCTACCGGTGCACCTAAATAAACTTGATGATAAAGCGCTAAGTTAACCCAGCCTTGTTGTACAACAGAACCTCGGTTAAAGCGCTCAAGAGCATAGGATGAAAGCTGAGTAAGGCTTTGCCACAAATCTTTATTTAAATTAGCGACAGTAAAATTGTTTTCACTGCTTAATGTTGATGCTGCAAAGTAAAATGGCATAGCTAGTTTAGGCATACCTTGAGAAGCATATACCCGTGCTGTTAAGTATTTGTGCCATGCTTGATGCTCAGGCTGTGTTAACTGAGGCTCAAGCTGTTGTAGTTGTGCTAGCGCTAAGTCGCTCTTACCTTGTTGCTCTAGGGCAAGGGCGATATAAAGTTTGTTTTGAATTTGATCGACACTTGGCGTGCTTTCAAGTTCAAGGCAGATCTTTTCTAACAGTTCCCAGCGCTCTTCGTTAATTGCAGCATCGCGAGCAGTATAAAGAAGTTGGATTTTATCGGCACCTTGGCGGAGCAGTGCCGTTTGATACATTGATTGTGCGTCGGTTAGTTGTGATAGTCCAAGCTCAGCTTGGCCTGACTGATTTTCTGAAGTATTTAGTTGTTTTTCGGTTGTGCTACAAGCCGATAACCCCGACAATACAATTAATAGACTAACAAGTTTAAGTCGCACAATGATTTCCCAATACGTTAACGCGATTTGCTTATATTACTGACTGACGCAGGAGACCTCAATGTTAAATGAGGACAATTCAGATAAAATCGGCACTCTTTACATTGTTGCCACGCCTATTGGTAACTTTGATGACATCAGCCAGCGTGCCATCCAAACCCTATCTGAGGTTGACTTAATAGCCGCTGAAGATACTCGTCACACAGGAAAGTTGTTAAGCCACTTTAATATCAAAGCAAAAACCTTTGCTTTACATGACCACAACGAGAAACAAAAAGCGCAACAAATTGTCGACTGGCTAGAGCAAGGAATGAACATTGCGCTGGTATCTGACGCCGGCACGCCACTGATTAGCGACCCTGGTTATGCGGTGGTCAATTTATGCCGTGAACAAGGCGCGCATGTTACGCCAGTACCAGGAGCGTGTGCTGCAATTACCGCTGTATGTTGTTCTGGTTTACCGACAGATCGTTTTCAGTTTATTGGTTTTACACCTGCAAAGAGTAAAGCAAGGCAGACCTTTTTTATCGAAGCGGTAAACTCAGGTATTACTAGCATCATGTATGAAAGTACCCACCGTATTATGGCGAGCCTTGATGATTTAGAAGCAGCGCTCGGTGCAGAGCAGCCAGTGGTGTTTGCTAAAGAGCTTACCAAAACCTTCGAAACTTTTTTCAATGGCACGGTTGCCAAGTTAAAACAGTTTTTAACGGATGATCCAACTAAGCAGCGCGGCGAAATCGTATTGATGTTACCGGGCAAGGCAAAGCAAAGTGACGATATTCCAGAAGATGCGCGCCGCATGCTCGGTTTACTCGAAGCCGAAATGCCACTGAAAAAAGCCTGTGGTGTTGTGGCTGAGTATTTTGGTTTGAAGAAAAACGCACTTTATAAAGCAATTATTGACGAAAAAGACTAATTCTTTACTGCATAGACGTGCGCGCTCAGGTATACTGCGCGCCGAGTCAGCCGAGATAATCGCTGCCTGCAACGAAAATGCGCAGGGGGAGGAAAGTCCGGGCTCCACAGGGCAGGGTGCCAGCTAACGGCTGGGGGGCGCGAGCCTACGACAAGTGCAGCAGAGAGGAGACCGCCAACTTCGGTTGGTAAGGGTGAAAGGGTGCGGTAAGAGCGCACCGGGCCACTGGTAACAGTTGGTTGCAAGGTAAACTCCACCCGGAGCAAGACCAAATAGGGTTCCTTATGGCGTGGCCCACGTTGGAACCGGGTAGGTTGCTTGAGCCATAGAGCGATTTATGGCCTAGACGAATGATTATCCACGACAGAACCCGGCTTATTGGCTGACTCACCAAATCATATTAAAGCCCGTAGTGAATCTACGGGCTTTTTGCTTTTTGGGGTGGAGAAAATCCACTCCGCGCTTACAAAACAGCGGCTTATTGGCTGACTCATCAAATAACACAAGAGCCTCGGTATTTACCGAGGCTTTTTGCTTTTTAGAGCTGATTGCTATTGTGGCCTAACCATTATACTAAATAGTGAAATTTATCATTATTGTTAAACCACCACATTCACCATTTTTAAACTGAGTTTTACCTTTGAGTACTGAGACACGCTCGACGATCCCTAATACACCAAACCCGCCTTTAGAATTTGAGTTTTTATGTTCAGGTAGGCCTATGCCGTTGTCACAAATAATTATCTCAAGTTCATTTTCTTGGTAAGTAATATCGATTGAAAACTCAGTGGCTAGAGAGTGTTTAACAGCATTGGTTGATGCCTCTTGGCAAATGCGAAAGATGGCGATTTTAAAATCATCATTTAAGCTATCTATCGGTCCACTTATTTTGCATTGATAAGCTATTCCAGCTTCATTTAGGTGCTCAGAGAATAACTCGCTTTTTAATGCTGCTTCTAAACCTAATTCGTCTAATAGACGAGGTCTCAGCCAGTGCATTAACCTGTATACCGAGTCATACATATGGCTTGAAACGTTTTGGAGTCTTGTAATTGTCGATGCTAACTCGTTATGGTTGGCTGTTTTCTTTTCTAATATTGCAATATTTGTTTTTAAAGCTGTCAGGTTTTGACCTATATCATCATGTAATTCTTGTGAAAGCTGGCTTCGCTCAGATTCTTGAACATTAACAACTTTAGTTGCTAAGTTTTGAGTTAACGTACTAAGTTCAATTAATTCTTTATTTTGCTCTAATAATGCGGATTTAGACTTATTTAATTCAGTAACAAATGCACTGAGCAAAAGAGCCAGAACGCTGTAACTTATTATGTAAAGTTGCGTAGTCAGGAGTAACTCGGTTTCATTCACACCATAGACGTTAATGAGTAAGGATATAACAGTTACACTTGCATAGCTCAAAGCCCCTAAGGCCCCGTATCGATAGCTAAACCATATCAACGGAAATATAGCGAGCATTCGCAAGAGGTAGAGTGATTTAGGTTCAAACAGGTAAACCCCAATGAAAACAGTGAGGCAAAAACACAGCTGCACTAAAAGTGTACTAACCTCTTTAGTTATGAGTTTATTTAATTGCTGGTAAATTGTTTTAGCATGAAACGCGAAAAGCAACATGATAAGTGTCGTTATGATACCGCCAAGCTGATGGGCTAACATCATTTCAAAACGATCTTCATCAGCAATAAGCCGGTACTTATTTTGGCTATCACTCGGTAAGATAATGAGCATTGATCGTATAAAGCGATATGAAATTGCAATAAATAATACTGTAACAGCACTTTTAACAGTTTGAATATCTAATCGAACTTTGAAAAGCTTTGCCAGCAGAAGAGGAGTAAGAATCAAAAACTCTCGGCATGCAGAGCTAACAAGTCTATAGGGGATATCATCAAGAGGAACATCATAAAAATACCAAACATAACTGATTTGTCCTAATGTAAAACCTACAGCTAATGCAGGCCAATAACGTAAAGGAAAAAACAGATAACAAACTACTCTGAAGCCAACCGGAAAGTACCAACTAACAAAGTCCTCGTACACTACATAGTTAAAAGAAAGCAAATATAGGCTGTTTTCGATAACTGGTGCTATTAAAACTATTAAGCACGAAAACAGTACAAACTTTACTATGTCACTGCGCTGTGTGCTCTTCAACTTGAGGGCTAGCGGAACAAAGTAACTTTTGTTGAAAACTCTATCCATGAGTAAGCATAACCTTTTTATAATATGTAAACTTGCGTCGTATCAAACTGTTGTTTGGCGCTAGGGTTACACAAAGTATAACGTTGTGTAACTTGAATTTCAGCTTTATTTCCAATAAGTTGTAATAAATGCCCTTTTGCAATATCTGACATATTACGCTTATGCTTTACAATTACTTCACGACCTAAAGCTCCTTGCAAGCGTGGTTTCGGGAAAGCTGTTTTGGTTACCGGCTTGATATGCTCGCACTGAGTAAAATAATCTAAACATTGCTGTTTTGCTTTATTGATGGTCTCATCGTTGCTTTTGATTATGTCTACATTTTTAATGAAATGAACAAACGCGGCATTTCGTGAAGTAAAGTTAGCCGTAACATTAGCTAAGGCTTTTGATTCTGGCCATTTACGCATGACTACATATTTATTTTTACCTGTTTTGACTAGGTTAGTAGACCCTTTTGTCATTTTACTTGTCCACTCAATACGATAATTTGACTCACCAATGTAATGTAGTAATACGGTGATCTTGTGAAAGTGGCTTGTTTCCCCTGTGATCTTCTTCATGGCTATTTCCTTGTCATTTTGGGTAAGCTTACAAGGAGATAAACAATAAAATTATTTCCACTTTTCTTAGGCTTATAAGAATTTTTCTTACCTGAGTGCGTTTTTACCGCGTTATAATGGGGATTAATCAATACATGGAGTTGTTATGAAATTTGCACTTATTGACGATCATCAAATGGTAAGAGAGGGTTTTAGGGCTCTCATCGAAGAGGAAGATCCTGATTGGCAAGTTAGCTTTGAAGCAAGTAGCTACAATGAGTGTCTACAAAACTTAGGTGATATTGATATAGATTGCTGCGTTATTGATATTTCGCTACCAGATAGAAATGGGTTAGAAGTAGCTGAGTTAATAGGCGAGAAGCTACCAGGTGCTAGGCGTATAATTTTGAGTATGTACGAGGAAAAATCTTACATTCAAAGAGCGTTAGACATAGGTGTTGATGCTTATCTATCGAAACGAGATGCAGCTGAAGAGTTAATAACAGCAATACATTCTATCTTTAAAAACCAACTATTTTTAAGCCCTTCAATTAACACGCATTTCTTAAAACCTCAAAAAACTGACAGTGTATTAAACAAATTAACGCCAAGAGAATTAGAAGTTTTTAAGCTACTTGCACAGGGCTTTAATGCGAAACAAGTTTCACAACTGATTGATATAATGCCTAAAACGGCTCATGTTCATCGTGCCAGCATTATGAGTAAACTGAACTTAACTTCGCAAATTCAAATTACTAAACTAGCTCTTGAAAAAGGGGTAATTCTTATTGATGAAATAGGCTAGTTTTAAGACGCTATTAAATCTCAAAAACCATACTGTTTTTAACTAGTTAGTCATATATACCAAGCTTAAACTCATTCCAAAGCGATGGAGCAATGACACATTAGCCTTACAATTGAGCTCGAAGGACTGTCATATCAGTGCATAGAGCTGCACTTGCCAGAGTCTTTTTAAATAGAAATTTTCTGCTGAACAATCCGCTTAAATACTACGACAAAGTCTTCACATTAAATTTGATAACTTCACTGTATATCTATAAAGCAGGTTATTTCATGAAGACGTTAATATTATTTATTTTGACATTAATTTTTCTTAGTGGCTGTAAACAAAGTCATTTAGATATTTTCCCTGAACTCTCAGATGAGCGGTTGCTGTTGCAAGAGCTTTCGGTCGCACAAATGAAGGCTGATATAGATGCTTTGTTAGAGGGGGTGATCCAGCGCCATCCTGACATAGAGGAATATGCAAACTTAGCTTTGCTAAGAGCAAAAGCTGAACAGCTTAAAGCAAGCCTAAACAAGCCACTTAATCGCGTGGAGTTTTATCGAGTGGTCGGTAGCCTAACGTCCTATTTTCAAGATGGACATTCATTTCTCATATGGCCTTATCAAGAATTAAATACGCTGCGTGAAGCAGGGCATAATACGTTTCCACTTGCTGTAAGTGTTAATGAGAAAGGCAAGCTGCAGCTCAAACACGCGTATAGCTTAGGTGAACAGCGTATTCCTATCCTGTCAGAAATAATCTCAATTAATGGTGTAAATGCAGACCTTCTTTTATCACAGCTGGCGCTCTATGCTGGTGGCGAAACCGCTTTATTGCGTGAGCACGCTGTGGCGATGAGGTTTGGAATCGCTTTATGGGCGCGCTACGGTTGGTTAGATAACTTTGAGGTTCAAGTTTCCACCCCTGAGGGGATTAAAGCCTTTCACTTTGAATCTCAAAAAAAGTGGCCTAAAGTAGATGAAAAAGCACAAGGCTTTGTTGCCAGTTACTCTGATAAAGCACATTATTACAAGCAGTTGTCTAATGATGTTGGGTTTATTTATTTAGGCCATTTTGATATCGAGCCACGTGAGTTTGAGCGCTTTATTGATCAAACATTTAGTAAGATTAAACAGCAAAACGTGAAGCAACTGATTATCGATATTCGCGATAATCCCGGGGGCAATACAGATACTGTTACTTACTTATCACGGTATTTAGCTGACAAACCTTTTAGGTTAATTTCAAAGCTTAAAGAAAAGTTAAATGAAGAGAATAGAGGTTGGTTCAACAACAAAGGAGAAGTTGGTGATATTGTGGTAACTGATTGGGATGATTGGGAATCACCAATAAATAAAGCGCAGCGCTTTGATGGCGACACATTTTTATTAATTGGGCCTGTGACTTATTCAGCATCAATTGTGCTAGCCACCACTTTAAAAGACAATGGATTTGCAACTTTGGTAGGTGAGACAACCGGCGGGTATGCTAATCAGTCTGCTCAAGGGAATCTGTTTAACTTACCTAACTCAGAGTTACGTGCTTATGTAACGACAAGAATGCTAGTTAGACCCAATGGCGAATTGGCACGTCGTGGTGTTACACCACATTACAGTTTAAGCGACTACAATTTAAATGCCTGCAAACATGTGCAAGCAGATAATGCCTATGCATTTACTAACGCTAACCAACAAGATAAAGCACTTAGATTAATCGGCTTGCTACTAAGCGGAGAGCTTCAACAATGCGAACAAGAAGTTGAGTAACACGATGACACATCGCACTAGTTCAGTATTAGTCGTAGAAGATACACATGATATCGCTATTCAGCTTTGTGACTTTTTAGAGCAAAAAGGTTTTTTGGTTGATTATGCCGCAACAGGAAAGCATGCGATTAGGCTTGCAGCAGAACATAATTATGATGTGATTGTGCTAGATTTAATGTTGCCAGATATGGATGGTATACAGGTTTGCAAAGAAATTAAGCAAACCTGCGATACTCTAGTGCCTATTTTGATGTTAACTGCTCGAGACAGTATAGAGCATAAAATTGAAGGGTTCGGGTCGGGAGCTGATGACTACTTAACAAAGCCTTATGTTCTTGAAGAAGTTTTTTTACATTGTCTCGCTCTTACCCGTCGCAATAAGCTTCATCAAACAAAAGTGATGGAAATAGGTGAGTTAAAAATAAATATCAGTACCAAAGAGGTTGAACGTCAGGGGCAGGAAATCAAACTATCAAGTAAAGACTTTGAAATATTATGTCTTATTGCTGAAGCCTATCCTAATGCGGTGAGTAAACGCCATATCGTTGAAAAAGTGTGGGGTTCTGATGCACCAGAAACGGATGCGGTTAGAAGCCATATGTATACCTTAAGAAACGCCATAGATAAGCCATTTGATACCCCGATAATAAAGACGCTCCATGGTATTGGCTTCAGACTTATCGCTAAATAACCAAAAGAAATGCAATGAAGCACAAAGCAAACACTCATATTTCTAATGCAATTACTAAACTGGTGTTTGCGATCACGCTGACATTAACACTCCTTTACAGCATCTTCGTACTAGGTTACTCCTGGGTGATTGAAGATAATATCTTCAATCGTCTTGTCGCGCAGCAGGCCAGTAACATTAAGCACAATTATCACATGACTGGAAAAATCGATGTATCAGATAAACAAATATATCAATTGTTTAAAGGTTGGCAGCAAGTACCCACAGAGATAAGAGAAATAGTGAAGAGTGAGCCAAATCGTGTTGAGTATCGTCTTGCTGATGGAAAAACTTACCACCTGACACGATTTTATTTAGGTGACAATGAGTATGTGCTGCTTGCTGATGTAGCAAGGTTTGAAGTAAGCCGAGATTATTTTAAAGGCGTGCTTGTGTGGTTGGTTGGGTTTAGTGTTATTGCTTGTTGTTTGGTTGCCTTGCTAGGCTGGCGAATGGGACGGAAAATAGCAAAGCCGCTCGAATTGTTAGCGTACACAGTGAAAAAATTAGAAAAAGGAGGTGAAGCAGCGTTTCAGCAGTCTATTAAGCATATGCCAAATAATGAAGTTGGCCAGTTGGCTGATGCGATTGAACATAGCTTTAAGCAACTTAATGATGCACTCGCCAGAGAGCGCGACTTTACTAAAGATATAAGTCATGAAATTAGGACACCAATCAGTGTGTTGCAAAATACCCTTAGTTTAGGCTCTGATAGTGCCACACTAGCAGAGCAGCAAAGCGATGAAATATACTTTTCTGAGCAGGCTGTAAAACAAATGCGCAGTGCAACCCAAAAGCTAACCCAAACAACAGATGTGTTGTTAGCGCTTGCACGAAATGAATCTTCTATCGCGCAATCAGTGTCACTCAACCGGCTTATCGAAGACTGCGTACTGAATCATTTTGCATTGAACCATTCGCAAAAGGGTCTATCGCTTGAGCTTGAAATTGATATGCCTAATGACGAGGTGATGATTATTGCCAACCGTAATTTGCTTGAAATATTAGTGAACAATTTGCTGTCGAATGTCGTTGCTCATGCAAGTGAAAAAGATGTTCAACTGCGCATTAGCAAATCAAGTATTCGAATGACCAATTACTTTGCACACCCCTTACCACTAAACCTTACATCAAGTGGCAGTAAAGCCGCTAATAGTACAGGTATTGGCCAAGGTTTAAGTTTGATTGAGCGTATTTGCACGGCATGCGGATGGACTATGCATGTTGAAATAGACACTGAGCAGCAACGTTTTTCGGTCGTTATCAATCTTAAATAGTAAAAAATAAATGAACTTTCTTCACAAAAGCGCGACACACCAGAACGTAAAATTTATCTCATCAACTAGGAGATATATTATGAAAAACGTTCTGATAATCATAACTTGCAGCATCATCATGCTTACGAGTGTGTTGTTACCTTCTCAGTCAAAAGCAGCCACATCAGTTGAGGTGCAAAAGCCAAGTAAAAAAATAGCGATGTTAATTTCTGGCCACGGACATAGTGACCTTGCTTTATCTTACGACCTAGAGGAGTTGGTGCAAAGTTATCTTATTTTTCACCGCAATAATGTCGAAATAGACATTGTTTCACCCAAGGGCGGTGCAGTTTTGGTCAAAAATAATAAGGATAAGCTTACTCATGTTAGCGAGTTCAAAACCAAAACGTCAGGACTTGATAAGTTAGCTAATACCTTATCTGCAGAGCGTGCAAGTGATAATGACTACGATGCGCTGTTTATTGTTGGTGGGGATGGTGCTGTATTTGACTTGCCTTTCGATGTAAATACTCAACGCTGGATCACCAAGTTCGCTAAGACTAATACGCCGATTGCCGCTGTATGCCATGGTCCAGCTGCGCTCGTAAATATACAACTGGATGATGGTCGGTATTTTGTTGCTGATAAATACGTAAATAGCTTTACATATTTAGAAGATCACGCCTTTAAAAAAGAGAACATAGATAAGTACCCAATGATCGTTCAAACCGAGCTTGAAGCGCGTAGTGCTCACTTTATTGCAAATAGCCCTATGCTGCCTTTTGTATCGCGTGACGGTAATTTGATCACCGCGCAAAACCCAACCTCAGTGGCGAAAGCGGCGGAAGCGCTTTTAATTACCATCGGTATCACCCCCGTTGCTCGTGAAGCGTTTAAAGATGAAGCCACCATGGAGTTAATCGCAATGGCGCGTAGCATGGGGGTGTCGCAATTAGATATCGCGATGAGTAAAAACCCCGCTCGCTACGACACCATGTATTTAGCACTATATGGATTATATGGATATAAGTTGGCACAAACGGCTCAAGATAAAGCACTTGAACTACAGTTAATGGAAAAGATTGCCGAGTATTTTAAACATCCACAGTATGCAACTCACATGATCAGTACCTATCTAGAAATAGGGAATAAGCAGCAAGCAAAACGACACTTTAACATTGCTAAACAACAGTTTACTGACTTTGAGTTACCTGTAAGTTTAGCCGATAAGTTAGACTGATAGCACAAAGACTCAAAGTTATGAGTATAAAAATCGAGTAAATAATATAAAACTTCTCGAATGAACGAAGCCAAAATCAGTCTACGGCTAGGTTGAGTAGAGCTCTCTTAAACCTGCTTGAGTATTCAAAAGAGCGTTATTAATGTTAAGAATAGGCTTAAAGGCCTATTCTGCCTTACATACGGCTACGATAGTCGAGCTGGCAAACACAAACATACTGGCAAAAATCCTTTTGTATTCAGTATTCTTTATGAGAAATATGACTATTTAAGTAGAGCAAACTCTGATTTCTATCCCACTATTGCGTTTAAAAACAGCATAATCTATCACCCACTGAATTAAGTTAATGCTTTGTTACATATTTTCGATTTTGTACTAAGCTTAATCTCACAACTTAATTTAGTATTTTATTCTTAATATGATGGCAATTTATTAGTGGCTGCACAGTTCTTATTACTGTAGGTGCATGCTGCAACAGTGTTTAAGTCTGTAAAAAACTACCTAATGCCCACCTGTGAAGTGTTGGTTCTGTCTGAAGATTATTGACTGAGTAATATGTCGCTATTACGGCGCGAACGATAGAAATATGTATTTACCTGTAAGGTCTTAATATAGGGGTTAAGATTATGATTCAGTCCATGCTAGGAACCATAAAAGGTAGGCTAAGCGCAGGGTTATCATTGATGTGTATGCTGATCGTGTTATCAGGAATACTCTCTTTGTATTACGTTAATCAGCTTGAAAATCAGCTTAATCAACTCAGTGATGAAGTTGTGCCAGTGATGGAAACTACGGATGATTTGATTGCAAATTTGTGGGAGTCCGCAAAAGTCGCTAACGAGATCTTAGCAAGTGAAGAAATCCCCGAATTAAAAGCCCGAACCGCTGAAATTAAAGAGCTAGCAAAGCTATTTGATGACACAGAGCAAGAGCTACTCACTCTAATTAGTAAACCTGAGCAAGTAGCGTTAATAAAAAAAGCGTCTACCGAGCAAGATGAGTTTTTATCTCATGCGCTAAAAATGTCTGAACAGAAGCTAATTGAACTTGAAAAAGAAATCATCTCTGAGAAATTACTCGATGAGTTTGATAGTTCAGGTGCAAAGCTGATCAGTATGCTCGATGAATTTGCAGTTGAAAATGAAGAAGAAATGCAAAAAGCTGAAGATGAAGGCGATGCGCTTGTCGCTCGAGGCGGCTCTGCGAGTGCCGTGAATGATGTGCTTGGTTCTCTATTTGAAAGTGACTACCCAGTTGTTGAAGCCGCTTTAAAGTTACAGCGTTTGGTTATTGAAATGCAGGATACCTCGGGTGAGTATTTAGCTGAGGAAGACCCAGCTAACCTTCCTAATATTCAAAAAGAATTTGAAGCCCTAGCTAAACAAGCTGATGAATATTTTACTGTGCTTACTAATTTAGCTGAGTCAGACGAAGATAAGGAAGATGCAAAAGTACTGATCGCTTCATTTAATAATTGGGTAACTAGCGCAAATAATGAAGATGCTTTATTTGATTCTTATCGAGATCAGTTATCAGCAGAAGCGCTTGCCGATCAATTAACAGAAGAATTAGAAGTTGATGTTGATAATGCCGATGCTTATTTTGAAGAGATAGCCGAAGAGGCTGATGCTTTTTCAGACAACGCAGATGAAAAAGCGGCAGAAGTTCTTAATCAAGCTTTTTTTGGCATTCTGTCTTTAACAGCCATTGCTATTGTCATCGGTGCTCTTGTCTTGATCGTTTCTTATAAAACGGTATTAGCACCAATAGACACTTTATTAAATAGCATGGAGAGTATCGCTGAAGGGGAAGGAGATTTAACTCAGCGAGTTGACGCATCATCGCAAGATGAACTCGGGCAGTTAGCTAGAGCATTTAATCAGTTTGTTTATAAGGTGCAAGTTCTGGTACAAGAAATTTCGACTGCTACCAACGAAATTGTTGATTCAACAGATAGGCAAAGAGATATAAGTATCCGTTCAAAAGAGGCGATATTACAACAAGGTACAGAGACTGATTCAGTTGCTACGGCAATGAATGAAATTACAGTGACTGCGCAAGAAGTTGCGCGTAGTGCAGCAAATGCGGCGCAGTCAACCGATGAAGCAAGTAATGAAACGAAAGCGGCTAAAAGTGTGGTACAGCAATCTATTTCTTCTGTTCAACAGCTAGCCAGTGAAGTAGAGAAGTCTTCTCAAGTAATTGGGGCGTTAGCCACTGATGTGGTTGAAATTAGTAAGGTACTCGATGTTATAGGCGGCATTGCGGAGCAAACAAATTTACTTGCGCTAAATGCGGCAATTGAGGCTGCTCGAGCAGGAGAGCAAGGCCGGGGATTTGCCGTTGTAGCAGATGAGGTTCGCTCGCTTGCAGCGCGAACACAGCAAAGCACAGCAGAAATAAACGCGATGATTGAGCGTTTACAAAAAGGCTCTCAAGGAGCAGTAGACGCAATGAAACAAAGCAAAGAATTTGGTAACTCCTCAGTAGCAAGTTCACAAGAAGCTGGTCAGTCGCTTGATGTTGTTTTTTCGTCAATGGATACGATTAACGATATGAATACGCAGATTGCGACAGCTGCTGAAGAACAAACCACAACCATGGAAGATATCAATAGAAACATCAATTCTATTGTGCAAATTTCCCAGCAAACAATGGAAGCATCTGAAGAAAGTATGGAAGTGAGTCAAAGTCTCGCTCGATTAGGAGAGCAATTAAGAAGCTTGGTTAATCAATTTAAATATTAATCTTCTGCAAGCCTGTGGTAAGTGCCATAGGCTTTTGTATATGAGCGCAGGGTAAGGCTTTTTACTTTCTCAAATAAAATCCACTGTGTTCACATTAAACTGAATCATAATTACCTGCTCTTAAGTCGTTTCTCACTCTTAGTAAACTAGGAATTTTTCTTAGCCATACTAAGAAAGTCTCTCATTACCATAACGGCTTGTTCTTTATATCCTTTGTATAAAATTTACTTATGCTTAAAGGATTGAAAATGAGTGTTATTGAGGGAAGTACTAGGGAGTTTGGCAATACGACTATACTCCTTCACAGCTTGGGCTCTTCTTGTTACAGAATTGAATGGTATAGCCGGATGACGGGTGCATCGACGAGTTTAGCAAGGCTCAAGCAAGGCAAGTACGTTGTTATTCGTAAGTGGGCGCAAGTAAAAAATATGTCTGATGTTTCGAGTGAATTTAGTAGTCGAAATAGCGCGTTGATCCATTTTTTAAATAACGTTGATATTGTTAAGTCCCATGATGAATGGATCAGTGCCGCTAAGCAGCATTGTCTAAATTTGTTTGTTGAAAATGAGGGGCTTAAACCTGTAACTAAAGCGAGCTTTCCTAAACCGAGGTTGCAAGGTGCAATTGGTAAAGAAGTTGTTGTTAAATCGAAGTTTGGTGAAAAGGAAATAGCGCATGGTTTGTTGTTACAGCTTATTGGTAATCAAGCTGAAATACAGCTTGCGAATAATAAGAAAAAGTATCTCACCAAGCAGGTTTATTTAAGGTAAGTGTAAGTATTCAAATATCAAAGTACACTTCAATTTTAAATCCATCTACTTCAGTAACAGTGTATGTGCCGCCAAGAGCGATAACTCGCTCTTCAATGAATGATAACCCGTAGCCACCAGACTCTTGCTGTGTGGTCTTGGTTTTTCCATTATCCATAATAGTAAGGCGTATATACTGTTCGTGAGTGTTTAAGCTAAGCCTTAGTTCAGTGGCTGTGCTGTGTTTGACGCAGTTTGTAACCGCTTCTTGGCAAATTCTGTAAATAGCTGTTTGGTGTTCATCTGATATTGCTGAACTTAAGTTTATTTCAGCTACGTATTTGATCGATGCTTTACTTAGCAGAGAGTTAAAGCGTCCTTCTTTAAGAGCTTGCTCTAGCCCAAGCTCATCAAGCTCTCTAGGTCTTAAGTGATGCATAATTTGATAGACAGAGTCATACATTGCTTTTGCATTTTCTTTTAGGCCTTCTACGAGGGCATTTTCATTATTTTGTTGCGCTATCGACAGTACCGTCAGGTCAGTTTTAAGTGCTGTTAGATTTTGGCCTAATTCGTCATGAAGTTCTTGAGACAAGTACTTTCGCTCATTTTCTTGCACAGTCACCATACGTTTAGCAAGTTGTTTATTTTTCTCAAGAAGCGCTTTGAGTTTTTCGTTGCTGGCTTGTAGCTGATTATTTTTGATCTTTAATTCGTTAGTGGCGGTTCCTATTAGTAAGCCAGTTACTGAATTAGCGAGGATAAATAATTGGCTAATGTAAGTATTGGTCGCATCTTGGGTGATGCCAGCTTGTGCAGCGATCAGAGCATTACTTACCACAGCACTTGCTATCGCTCCTTTAATACCAAATTTATAAGAGAACCAGATTACCGGTAGAAGTGAGCAAAGGCGTAGCAAGGGGTAAAGATCTGAGTGGTTTAGGTAACTTACTATATAAAGAAATGCTAGTGCTAATAAGCTTAATAAAATAACCGCATGATGACGAGAAAGCATTCGGCTATAACTTTGGCTTAGTAACAATAATGCCGGAGTGACTAATAATGTCCCCGTCAAGTCACCTAAAGTCATATTGAGTTGATATTGTAATACTTGCTTACCTTCTAACCAGGTTGTGAATTCAAAGGCGCTCGAGAATAAAAACCATTTAAAAGAAGCTGAAATAACAGCAAGTAGAATTAGCGACAAAGCACCTGAATTAGAGGTAACTTTTGGCGGCCAGCGGCTTTTCTTAAAGCTGTAGACAATAGCCATATAAGTTAACTCTTGGAAGAAACCGTGAAATAAATCAAAGCTCCATTCGCCATTGTAATAGACACTTAAATACGACGCATAAACTCGAAAAGCAATCCAAAGCATTGGCCAAAAGCGCACAGGCAAAATAACAAAAAATGCAAGCTTCACTCCTGCAGGAAGGTAAATGGCGCTACTTTGGGCAACGGTTTCTAAATGATTGCTCACCCAAGAGGATAAATATAAGGCTAAAAAGTAAAGCGCAAACACCAATAACTGGTTAAATACTTCAGTTATAAAGCTATGTGAAGAATACTTTGTTGAAACGAGCTTATGCCAGTTCATCAAGTGTGATCATCCCGGACTCTATAGCAATTTTTAATAATTCAAATGAATTAGTGACTTCAAGTTTGTTGTATATATTCGTTTTATGTACGTGGGCTGTTTTGGGCATCATATCGAGTTGTTGCGCTACTTGTTTAGCATTTAGCCCTTTGGCAAATAAGGGAAGTGCCTCTTTCTCTCTTGGCGTTAAAAAAGAAAGTTTGCTTGCAGGGGAAGTGGTATTAAACTTCACATCTTCACTGATATAGCGCCCTCCTTTAATAACTGAATTGACCGCATCAATTAAAGCTTCAGATGCTGAGCGTTTAGAAACATAACCTTGAGCGCCGAGCTTTAAGGCGTTGCTAACGTAAGGCTCGTAGTCATACATAGAAGCAACAATGGTTTTTATGTCGGGAAAGTGAGTGTTTAAATAAGCTAGAAATGCGAGTCCGTTTTCACTGTCATGCATTGAAATATCTACAATAAATACATTCGGTTGCTCTAAGTTAACAGCAAGTTTTGCCTCAGTGACTGAGCAGGCTTCTATGATAACTTGCCACCCGCTTTGTAGCTCTAATAGTTTTTTAAAGCTATCTCTAACCAGTTGATGATCTTCAATGATTCCAATTCGCATAACCCCTCCATAGATTTTTATTATATCCTCAATTCAATGAGTTATGTCTAGGAATTATTCTTATATAAATTAAATATGCGTTGATATGCCGTGATTTTAACAGCACTAAGCTTTAGGAACGTTTCTAGTTTAAACACTATATTTTCTGAATCGTGGTAATTATTGATCTCGGACAAGGTTGCTGCGTTGACTCTGTATGTTGCAGTGATAAAGTGAAGTTGAACCTTATTTTTAGTCAAAGGAGTTGCCCATGCTAGGTGAAAAACACTCGTTGTTAAATGAGTTTCCAGAGTTTAATGAATTAATCCACAGTCTTGTGAAAACTGACGCTCATTTTAAAAAAACGATGCAGCGTTACGATGATATGGATAAAGAAATCCGTGAGCTTGAATTGCAAAACTCACCCATTGAAGATGCTGACATGCATGAAAAGAAGCATCAACGTGCCGTGCTAAAAGATGAGCTTTATGACTTTTTAAAAGCAAATGCTTAATAAATCATATTAATAATGATACCCCTTGCACTCAGACTCTCAGCAAGGGGTATTTCTTGATGTTTAAAACCCTATAAATACCGAAATCTGCAAAAGCACCACAGCCAGAACAATATATGTTAGCCACAACGGAAAAATAAATTTAGCCCACTCACCCCAACCAACGCGAGCTGTTGCTAGGTAGGCTAGTAGTGTGCCCGAAGTGGGGGTGAGAATATTCGTGATGCCATTACCAAATAAAAACGCCACTATTGTGGTTTGCTCAGAGACTCCCGCTAAACTACCCACAGGGCCTAAAATAGGCATACTGACTGCGGCTTGGCCTGACGTTGAGGGGATCAAAAAGTCCAACAACAATTGTGATACAAACATACCTGTGGCAGCAACATACGCATTGCCTTCGCCAATAAATGACATTAAAAAGTGCACAATAGAATCAAGTATCATACCTTGCTTTAAAACGACGGCTACAGCAGTTGCTACGCCAATCAGTATGCTTGCAAGCAGTACTTTTTTCATGCCATCTACAAATGCTTGGGCGGCTTGATTTGCGCTAAGCCCAGAAATACAAGCCAGTATCATACTAAGGGCAATGTAATAAGCACTTAAAGCGTGATGTTTCCAATGCCAATGGGTTGATGCATAAACTAATAATGCAATGCCCCCAGCCAGTGTGAGAAGCATAGAAACGTGGCGTGTTGATAATTTTTCGGCATGAAAGTGAACTTGCTCGTTATTAAAGCCATGCCGTTTAATCATTAACATTACAAAGCCTATTCCAACAACTAAAAATGCTAGGTAAAAAAAGAATCGCACACTTGCACCACTAAATATTTGCAAGCCAAGCAGTGGTTGCGCAATAGTGAGCGGCAACGGGTTAGTTACTGATGATAAATAACCGGCTTTCACGGCAACACAGACAATAGCAAAACCAATGATATTCGGTAGCCCTAAACGATTGGCCATGCCAACCATTAAAGGAATAATCAAAAGGTATTCAGACGCTAAGCCCAAAAAAGTGCTACCTGCTGAAAAGGCGATCATAAGAATAATCACCAGAACATAAATATTGCCTTGCACTAAGCTTAATAGCCGCTCAAGGCCTGCATCTACCGTGCCTGCTTTGGTCAATATGCCAAACATACCGCCAATAATAAGCACCATAAATATTAAGCCAGCGCCTTGCTCTAACCCAGTAGGGATCGCTAAAAATGTTCCTATGAGGCTCACTGGCTCAGCTTTTATTTGATCAGCCTGTTGGTAGTTAAATAAATTGCTAAAAGAGCTATCTTTCTCAATTACTTGGTAGCTATTAGGAACAACGATATTACCATCTCTTTGATACGAACCTGAATCAACGAAATAGGTAAGTAGCATGGCTAGGAACAAAATACTTAGTAGTATGATGATCGGATTCATACCCTTTTTACTATTATTCGGTGGGGGCATATTCATTGTTACCTTCCTATCTGCATCGACACATAACTCGCTAATTGTTGAGCTACATAGGCAGTATCACTCTTAAAATGTTGATAATTATCGTTCATTTCAAATCGTTGTTCATGCATGTATAAAGCGCGATTAATCTCTATTTGCACAGAGTGGCGGTTAGCAGCTATATCAGCATAATGACTAACTAAGTAACCACCTTTATAAGGCTTGTTTTTAACTACTTTATAACCTTTATCGGCAAAGGCTTTAGCAATAACGTCTACAAACTCACCGCTTGCTGAGGTGCCATCAAGATCACCTAGAATAATATCAGGACGACTTATCCCTGCATCTATATTCATCCCATTTCCAATCGACTTCATCGAATGACAGTCAATATGCCAAACACCATTAAACTCACTATGCAAGGAATCCAACAGTGTCTGTAGTTGTTGATGATAGGGCGTGTAATAGTGATGAATACGGTGTAATACTTCTGCTTGTGTTAGCTTGCGGTCATACATCGGCTTATTGGGTAACGCAAAACGGCGAATTAAGCCCATACCACGCTCACTGTACTTTGTTGGCTGACAAATTTCCCAAGGCTTATCTAGTAGCTCGGGATCAATATCAGTTGGTGCGCGGTTGGGATCAATATACATACGCGAGAAGTGTGCATGTAATAAGTACCCACCTTGCTCTACAACGGGTTGCCAAATATCATCGATAAATGCATCCCAACCGGTTTTTATAAATTCAACAGGCACTAGTGTATTAAAATCCGCAGGACAATGAATACCGCTGTGTGGTGAATCAAATACTAAAGGTAAGGCTGCTGTTTGGCTTGGGGTTAATAAACTGAAAGCCGGCTCCATAGATTCTTCTCCTAACTACTTCATAAAGTTGCCTGCCACTTTGGCAGGCATCGCGACTTTCATTACAGTGAGTAAGTCATCTGTAAATACATATAACGCCCCGTTGGGTTATAAGTGTTTTGATCAAAGTTAATGTTTAAATTAGTCAATGAGGCTGGTGGCTGTTTATCGGCTAAATTATTAATCCCTAATTTCACCGCTAAGTTATTTTCAAACTGATAGCCAGCAGAAATATTGTGATAGGTGACAGAGCCAATATCGCGTGGTTCGCCTGATACTTGCTCGGTTGTCGAACCGATGTAACGCAAGTTATAGTTGGCTGACCATGCATCATGTTTCCAAGTGCTAGAAAAGGTGCCGCGCCACTCAGGATAAGATTCCCTTGAAGCAGCTGTACCTGCTAAATCTTCACGTTCAACAGAGCCATCAGACAAGGTCGTGTATTCGGTTAATTCATTTAGCTTAGAAACATTGGCGTTAAACGACCAATCACCATAATCTGTTTGGAAGCTGTAGTAAGTTACAAAGTCGACTCCAGAAACGCGGGTTGCGTTTAGGTTTACTGGGCCGTCTAAAATATCAAGGATTTCACCACTGCTGTCACGGGTAATGGTGTCGCAGTTTTTATTTTGGTAGGCACATAAATCAAGGTTGTTTTGTGCACCAAACTCACTAATGGTGTCGTTTATTTTTATTTCGTACCAATCTAAGCTAAAGCTAAGGTTTTCGATTAAATTAGATTCGTAAACCAAACCAACGGTTTTATTTATAGAGGTTTCAGGCACTAACTGACGGTTGCCGCCCGTGGTTACTTGAACGTTAGTAAACTGTTGAGTATAGCCACTGGGTACACCACTACAGCCGGGTAAGCTGGCATCTGTTGAACACGGGTCCGATACAGCACTGTAAGTCAAACGCTCACCTTCAAACAGCTCTAAAATAGATGGTGCTCTAAAGCCTTCAGCCCAGTTTGCGCGTAGTGTCAGTTGCTCAAATGGGGTGTACAGTAAGCCCACTTTGCTATTGGTTGTTGAGCCAAAGGTGCTGTAATCAGAGTAACGTGCCGCTAAACTCAGTTCTAGGTAGTCTGCAAGTGGTAGATCTGCGAGTAATGGGATACTAAATTCAGCGTAGGCTTCTTTTAAATCGTACTCACCAATTGTCCCTTCACGTGGCGAAGAGGTGGTTGTTCTGTAGGTATTAATACGAGGATCGGCGTTGATAGTGCTATCTGGCGTGTCTTTACCTTTTTCTTTTCGGTATTCAATACCAAAGGCTGCACCAATATAACCCGCTGGTAGCTCGTAAAGGGCGCCGGTAATGTTGGCCGTAAAGTCGACTTGGCTTGCTTCGTTTTTGTCGTAACCGGTAAAGTTTACGTAATCGACCATCTCATCGGTCAGTGGGTTAAAAATATTTACTGGCACACAACCCACTGCAATATCAGACACATCACCAGCAATTCCGCTGGTATCGCAGGCACGTAAACCTAGCGCTAGTTTGTCTAAATCCATTTGATTATTAGAGGTGAATTCGCCTTTATTTTTCGCCCAAGATACAAATGTATCCCAGCTCCAATCATCAAATACTTCGCCTTCAAGTCCCATTGCAAAGCGTGTCGTTTCGACCTTTTGGTCATTAACGCGATAGCCATTATTCATAAAAAACGAGCTGTGCTTAAAATCTTTGCCTGAGAATTCAACGCCAAATGGATTAACACGCGGATCATCTGCGATTGTAAAACCGCGGCTGCCACGAATAGATGAAAGAGCAGGCGAAAATTGCTGATCTGACTCACGTAAGTTATAAAGTGCTTCAGCTTTAAAATTCACAGAGCCAAACGGCATGACAAGCTGCGTATATAAAGATGAGCGCTCACTCGGACCCGTGACATAGTTATTGTAATAGCGGTTAAAGGTGTCATCGCTGTTGACTGCTCGCCAGCTATCTATACTACTGCCATCACTATTTGGATCGCGGGTGATGCCTGCCGATGGAATTGTAAAATCAACAACATCGGCTAAGTTATCTTCAGCAAAATAACCTTCAGGTGTCGATGCCGTTAAGCCATTAAGTGGCACTGCAGTTAACTTACGGTCTTGGGTATAAATTGGTTTTTGATCAACATAGCTTGCGGCAAACATAAGGTTGGCTTCGCCAATATTTGTGCCTGATAACAAATCAAGACTAAAGGTTTCTTTATCACCTTCAGATGTTTCACCGTAGCTGGTTTTGACCTCTAGGCCTTCGTAATCGTTATAGGTATATAAGTTCACAACCCCAGCAATCGCATCCGCGCCATAAATCGCAGTTGCGCCGTCTTGTAAAACTTCAACACGTTTAACAATGTTTTGAGGAATGGTATTCATGTCAACAAAATCACGGAAACCACGGGTACCAGCGCCATTCACCCAGCGATGGCCATTCACTAACACTAATGAGCGATTAGCCCCTAAGTTTCTTAGATTTAAGCTTGATGCGCCGTGACTTGTTCCGGCTGACCCATTGCCATTTAGGCTTGAGCCTACCGAAGGAAGCTCTTGTAATGCCTCTCCGAGTGATAATGAGCCATTTGCCTGCAGGGCTTCTAAATCAATGTTTTGCACTGGGCTCGCTGTTGCTTCTTGGCGTTTAATACGAGAGCCAGTAACCGCAATTACTTCGACGTTTTTTTCTGCTGATGTTTCTTCTGCGAGTACGTATTGTGATGTGCTCATACAAGCCGTAGCAACAGCAAGCGATATCATTGATTGCTTAAATCTTGAATATTCCATTTGTTACACTCCGAGAGGTTATAGTTATTTTGTTGTTGTCAGCTAAGCACTTTACTCGCTCCTAAAAGCTATGCAATATTATGAAATATCATCATCAAGCTATAACAAGTTGTTATGAATATATCGACGCAAAACACCCAAAAAATAACCTTAAACAGTATGGAAGCCTTTGATGCAGTTATGAAAACTGGCTCAGCAACGGGGGCAGCAAAGCTGCTCGGACTCACGCAGCCCGGGATTAGTCGTTTGATTGCTCAGCTTGAAAATAACGTTGGCTTTTCATTGTTTTACAGAGAAAAAGCGCGATTATTTCCGACCGATGAAGCGATTGCATTACATAAACAAATCGAAATTTCGTTAGCCAGTGTGTATCGTGTTGAGCAACTTGCTAAGAACATTCATCAATCACATGTTGGTGAGCTTAATGTCGTTGCCCCGAGTAGCTTTGTAGCAGGCCCGTTAGCAGAGGCGGTGGCGTCATTTGTTAAATTACATCCGAATGTAAAAATTAGTTTAGATAGTCATAGCCCAGCCAGAGCATGTGAGCTTGTCGCAAATAAAGCCTTCGATTGTGGCTTTATACAGTTTCCTGAAAATCACGAGGGATTGTGGTGTGAACCCATTGTCACCAGTCATTTAGTATGTGCGGTATCAAGCAGTCATCCATTTGCAGATGCAAAGCAGCTAACAGCGCAAGATTTGCGTGATGAGAGCTTAGTGTTATTAGGTCGAGGCCGTCATTCGCGTAAGCAAATAGAGCATGCTTTTTTACAAAACAATATCCGCATTAATGTACGTGTTGAAACGCATACCGTGACAACAGCCTGCACCTTGGTAAAACATAATGTGGGTATATCGATAGTGAATGAGTTGCTTGCTAAGCAGTACCAAGATGATGCACTTAAATTAGTACCATTTATACCAAAAATAGACTTAACCTATGGGTTCATTACGTCGGCATCAACCCCCATGAATCGGTTAACCAACGCGTTTTACAATCATTGCAAAGCTCATTTCGATGAATTCGCGGCTACTAACTAAGCTGTTGTTAATCGCAATATGTCTTGAGTCAATCAAGGTTATGGTAGTCTTAGCGCGATTTTTTCAGGTAACAATGGAATAGTGCTTTGCACTGACTAGGATTAACATGATTAAAAAAAATATGATTACAGCTTCATTAGCACTAATGGGTGTTGTCGCTCTAGGTAGCGCGCACGCTGATGAAGGGCAGTGGCAACCGCATCAATTAAAACAATTACAAAGCGAGTTTGACCGCGTTGGTATCGAATTACCGGCTTCACAAGTGGCAGATCTCAACCAATACCCACTCAATGCAGTGGTTGGTTTAGGTTATTGCTCTGCGTCATTTGTGTCACCAAAAGGCTTGGCGGTAACTAATCATCACTGTGCTTATGGCGCGATTCAAAATAACAGCACACCAGAAAATAACTTAATTGACAAAGGCTTTTTAGCAGCTGACTTATCAAAAGAGCTACCAGCAGGCCCGCAAGAGCGTTTGTATGTAACAGAACAAGTGGATGATGTCACTGATCGCGTGTTGGGTAACTTACCCGCAGATCTACACGGCAAAGACCGTTATGAAGCGATTCAAGCAAACCGCAAAGCCTTGATCAGTGAGTGTGAGTCAGATCCTAACTACCGTTGTACGGTACGTGATTTCCACCATGGCTTAGAGTACTTCATGATCAAGCAACTCATGATCAAAGATGTGCGCTTAGTGTATGCCCCGGCAGAAGCGCTAGGTAACTTTGGTGGTGACATCGATAACTTTGAATACCCACGTCATACGGCCGATTTTACCTTTGTACGTGGTTATGTTGGTAAAGATGGAAAACCTGCTGATTACAGCGAAGATAACGTACCTTATGAGCCAAAATCTTTCTTAAAAGTGAATACCAGCGGCGTAAGTTTAGGTGATGGCGTGCTGGTGGCAGGTTATCCGGGGCGTACTAGCCGCTATAAGCTTGCAGACGAAGTAAACTATTCAGCGAGTTGGTATTACCCAACATTGCTTAATACTTACAACATGACCCTTGATGTGATTGCCAAGCAAAGCAAAGGCGATGAGCAAGCACAAGTAAAATACGCCTCTCGTGTAAAAAGCACTAACAACCGTTTAAAGAAACTGGAAGGCTTACAAGATGGCTTTAAAGTAACGGATATTCCGGGTATTAAAGCCGCACAAGAGCAAGAGTACCTAGCTTGGTTTGCACAAAGTGCTGAACGTAAAGCTTACGCAGATTCATATCATGCATTGAAAGCATTGTTAGTTGAAGCACATGCTCAGCAACAAAGTCACTTTTACTTTGATTATGCAAAACGCGCAGACTTACTAAGCACGGCGATTCGTTTATACCGCTTAGCAAAAGAGAGCGAAAAGCCTAATGCAGAGCGCGAAATGGGTTACCAAGAGCGCGACCTTCCTATGCTTAAAGCCCGTTTAGAGCGCTTGCAAAAGCAATTTACGCCTGAGGTCGATAAAGCCTTATGGTTAAGCTACTTAGGTAACTATTTAGCGCAAGATAAAGCAGCCCAAGTTGAGGCATTAAACGACGGCTTAGGTATCACAGATACCACTACCCAAGCCGAGCTTGAAGCGATTATTGCGTCTTTCTATGCTAAAACTGAGCTTACAGATGTAGCAGCACGCGTTAACTGGATTGGTAAATCTGTCGCAGAGTTTGAAGCATCAAACGACCCATTCATAAAGCTTGCTGTTGCCCTATACGATACCAACATGGCACAAGAAGCTGATGAAAAAGAAATGGCCGGTCGTTTAGCTGAAATTCGTCCGCAATATATGCAAGCAGTTATCGCCTTCAACAACGCTAAAGGTAAGCCTGTTTACCCAGATGCAAATGGCACTTTACGCGTAAGCTATGCACAAGTTGATGGTTACCCAGCAGCAGATGCTGTGTATAAAACACCTTTTACATCACTACGTGGTTTAGTAGCTAAACACACAGGTGAAAAACCATTTGTTGTTACAGATAAAGTACTTGAAGCATATAAAAAGCAAGCGTTTGGTGCGTACTACCGCGGTGACTTAGGTTTACCAGGCGTCAGCTGTAGTTTATTCAGCTTTGGTTGTGAGCCACAAGCGGCTAAACCACTTGAAGTAAACTCAGTACCTGTAAACTTTTTAAGTAGCGCTGATACCACTGGGGGTAACTCAGGTTCGCCAGTAATGAATGGTAAAGGTGAATTAGTGGGCCTTAATTTTGACTCGACTTATGAATCAATCACCAAAGATTGGTACTTTAACGCCAAGATCACCCGTGCAATTCACGTTGATATTCGATACATGCTTTGGTTAATGGAAGAAGTTGATAACGCAGGTTACCTACTTGATGAAATGACCCTAGTTAAATAACTAAGCTATGTGAATAATAACCGCAGTAATCGCTGCGGTTTTTTTATGTCTCTATTTTATGCCAGTCTAACGTTTTTAATTTGTTTATTTTCAATACTTTTGTAATGTACAAAGCAGATACTTTTACTTGGGAAAAATAATGAGCGCCAAACAAATAATAAACGCCATTTCAGTCAGTGTTGTGGCAATAACGGCAAGCTTTAATGCCAGTGCAACGAATACCGAAGCAATGTGGCCGGGCACCGCTTACAATCAGCAAATTCCAACATTTAAACAAGTGCTTGGGTACGATGTAGGTGAGCGCATTACAAATTACAGCGATATGCGTCGTTATCTTAGCGCTCTAGAACAAGCGGCGCCTGATCGTATTAAAGTGTTTAAGTACGCAAACAGCTGGGAAGGCCGTGAACTGGTTTATGCAGTGGTTGGCACTGCGGATCATATTCGCTCATTAGAAACCCTCGCCAATAACACCCAAGCCTTGGCTGATCCGCGTATTACCTCTGAAAAAGAAGCTAAGTCGCTAATTAAAAATTTACCGACGTCTGTGTGGCTTCAGTATGCCGTGCACGGTAATGAAATTAGCTCAACCGATGCTGCATTATTTACTGCATATCACTTACTCGCAGCCCCGAATGATGCTGTTAACAGCAAAATTTTAGATAACACAGTGGTGTTTATCGACCCATTACAAAACCCTGATGGCCGTGAGCGCTTTGTTACTCGTTATTATGCAACTGTCGGTCTTGAGCACAGCGCAGACAGGTTAAGTGCAGAGCATAATGAGCCATGGCCAAGAGGCCGAACAAATCATTATTTGTTTGATATGAACCGTGATTGGTTAGCGCTTACTCAGCCTGAAAGTAAAGGCAGAGTGGCTGCAATCAATAAATATAAACCACAAGTAGTGGTTGATATTCATGAAATGGGCGGCGACCAATCTTACTACTTTGCACCGGCTGCTCAGCCATTTAATCCGCATATGACGAAAACCCAAATCGCCAACATGGATGCAATTGGTCAAAATCATGCGAAGTATTTTGATGAATTTGGCTTTGATTATTTTACCCGTGAAATCTTTGATGCCTTTTACCCAGGCTACGGTGATAGCTGGCCAGTATTTTATGGTGCGTCTGCATCAACTTACGAAGTAGGCTCTGCACGTGGCCACGTGTTTGAGAAAAATACAGGTGAACTACTCACCTATTTTAATACTGTAAAACGTCAGTTTGTGGCCTCAATTTCGACTGCCGAAGGGGCTGCTAATCAGCGTGAAAAATTATTGGGTGATTTTTATCAATATCAAGTTGATGCGATTGATGCGGGTAAAGATAGCAAAGAGCGTGTTTATATCTTACCTAAGCAAAGTAACCGTGAAGGCGCTCATAGACTCGCAACCTTAATGGCTGAGCATGGTGTTGAAGTTAAGCAAGCAACCGAAGACTTCAAAGCCTGTGGCGTTAAGTATAAAGCGGGTAGCTATTTTATTGATACCGCGCAGCCGCGTGGGGTATTTGTGCGTACCACGTTTACAGACCAAGTAGATATGGCAGAGGCATTTGTAAAAGAGCAAGAAAGACGCCGAGCTCGTAATCTGGATGATGAAATTTACGATGTAACAGGTTGGTCACTGCCAATGATGTTTAATGTTGATAGCGATAGCTGTGGTCGTGCTGTAAGCGCAGACAGTAAAGCAGTTAAGGCCGACGACACATTGCTTGGCAAAGTGAATAACCCAGAAGCCTCAGTGGCTTATATTGTTGCTTGGGGTGATACGGCTGCAGCACGCTTTTTAACCTCAGCACTGCAAGCTGGCATTAAACTGAAAACTGCTGACCAAGCATTTGTATTAGGTGATAAAACTAACTACCCAGCGGGTAGCTTAGTAATCGAAAAGCGCCTAAACGATAAAGACCTACTCAGCAAAATTAGCCAAATTGCTGAGCAAACAGGTGCAATAGTAAATGGTGTTGACTCAAGCTGGGTGATTGAAGGCCCAAGCTTTGGTAGTAACAAAACAGTGCCAATGGTCGCACCAAAAGTGGCGATTGCATGGGATGCACCGACCAGTGAGCTAAGCGCCGGTAACACCCGTTTTGTTATTGAAAGACAGCTTGGTTACCCCGTCACAGCGATTCGTACGCCAATGCTTGCATGGGCTGATTTAAGTGATTACCAAGTGCTTATTTTACCAGAAGGTAATTACGAGCAAGCACTCGGTAAATCGGGCGCGGCTAATTTAAAAAGCTGGGTTGATGCAGGCGGCGTGTTGATTGCCCTCGGTAATGCTAACCGTTTTACCACCAACGCTGATTACGGTTTATTGGATGTAAAGCGCGAGCAAGCTTACCGAGAAGATAAAGCCGACAGCAGCGATGATAAAAGCAGCAAAGTGGCAGGGCAGTTATTCACTTCTCGCGATGATTTAAAAGCAGCGAGCATTGAGCCACATACATCGCCAGACTATGTAGCCGGTGTACTTGCGAATGTTGAAGTAGACCAAGAGCATTGGTTAACCGCTGGGGTTGATAAAAGCTTAGTTGCAGTGGCTTACGGTAATGATATTTACACGCCAATAAAACTTAACTCAGGTAAAAACTTAGCATGGTTCACAGCTAAAGACGATGTGCTGGCAAGTGGTTATCTGTGGCAGCAAAATAAAGCACAGCTTGCGTATAAGCCATTGCTTGTTCATCAACCGCAAGGCAAAGGCATGGTGATTGGTTTTACACAATCACCAACTTATCGTGCTTACCTTGAAGGTATGAATGTAATGTTAGCTAACACGATTTTCCGTGCTGCAGCACATGCTCAGTAATGACTAAGCACAATAAAAATGGCACCTATTAAGGTGCCTTTTTTATTAAGGGCGACATGCTTTTGCAGGTTTGTTTGCATTTAAGTTTAGATCAATCATCAAGCAGCGATCGTTTTCACCATCTGCTAGCTTTTCAAAAATCATAAGCGCTTTGCTAAGACCTATCTGTAGCGTACAAACATCAACGGTTTGTGCTATTTTCCCCACATCTTTGGGTATACATTGCCCCATTGTATTTAATTGCTGGGCCATGACTTTGTATGCTTTTAGGTGTGTTGTAGGAATGTCTTCAAATGCCAAAGTCCCTGCATTTCTGAGTAAATAAAAATCGCGTATAAACTCAAATAGAGTGACTCCTTTCAGCGCGCGTTCAGAGTGTTGTGTTAAAGGCTTATTTATTGGACTGTCGTATAATCCTAATAGCTCGTGGAAACTGAATGAGAGTAACACGCTTCTAAAACTTTCCGGCCATTCCCTTGGTATAAAACGCCAACGCGTAAGGCCAGCGAGATGCCGCAAAGTAAACTGGTGATAGTCTTCACTATCTAGGATATCCGCAAGCCATTTCTCATCTGGATTATGCTCTGCTAAGTAACTGTATTCTTTTTCATAGGCAGGAAATAGCGTGTCAAAGCCAGCAATAGAATCAAGAAGTACGGTATCAACTTTGGCTTTACTGCCTATGATGCTGACCAATTTGTACGCCGGACGGTATGCACTTATTGAAGGAGCTTGAATGTTATAAAGGGTATTTTTTGCAGTTTTGATCAAGCTGGTGTCATTCATATGCATATGGCCGCCTATATGCAAACGTAGTCCAGTTTCCGCTAAGGTCTCTTGTGTATTGCTAGTTGGCTCTCTAGTGAGCTGAAAAGCATCGCTGCCATACAGCTCTTTAATCGATGCACTTTGTTGATCGTAAAACTCACCCATCGGAAAATGGCTAAATGCAATAAGCGTTTTATTTTGCTTTTTTGCTGCACTGACAATTTGCTTTATCCAAGTTATTAAATATGGTTTTTCAGTAAGTACTTTATTGTATCCAGCATTTCCAGAGCCTTTGAATGTTAGTTGGTTGTTTTTAAACTCAGGTAAATACACATTGGCATCTATGGCTAAAAGCCACAATCCAGCAACGGGTTCCACTAGATAACTGGTGTCGGGGAGCATTACGCAGTGTTGTTTATCCTCGCTACACTGTTGATATTGGCGTTCTGACAAGGCAGCATGATCACTGGTAAAAGGTGTTTGCCAAAGCAAATCTTGGCTACTAGGCATTAAACCAAAATCAGCCATAGCAGAGACAATCTCTTGATAGCCACCATGAGCAATGCCATCATCGCAAAACAAAGTGTCGGTCTGTGACGCTTTACAGTTTCTATGATCTCGGCTAAAGATAGCAACTTCGCGTCCTTCATCGTTCAAAAAGTCAGACTTACCTGCCGCGGTTTTTATAGGTTTAACAGGATCATGGTTTCCTGGAATAGCAAAAAAACGCATGTCGTAGCGTTTTGTGTAATCATTTAATAATGCTTTTAGCCCCTTTAGGTGAGCGGGCTGTCCATCGTCAGTAAAATCTCCGGGCAAAGCGACTAATTTCACACCGCGTTCGGCAATATCATTTAAAGCCGCTATCAGAGCAAAGTAGTTTTCATTAAAAAGTCGCGTTGAGTGAAGCTGTGCTTTCATACTGCGAATTGCAACGGGTTTGGTTTGGCTATCTAGTTTTACCCCTTTAAAGCCGCTTTGGCTAAAGTCAGCATAGATATCGTGAAAATGAACATCGGGAATAAATGCAATTTGTGTGTTTAGCTCTTTGCCATAGGTTTGAAGCGCCACAAAAAGCAGTGAAAATAGCGTTAGTAATCGCATTTAAGTTGCCTTGCTGAAAAAAATTGGGGCGCAAAGGCCCCAATAATGTATTTAGAAATTGCCGCGTAAGCCTAATGAGAAGCGACGACCTGAGAACTCATACATAGTTGGGAAAGCCGGAGCAATAGTGTAGCCCGTTGTTTCTTCATCTGTGATATTGATCCCCTCAAGAGTGACTTTAAACATGTCGTTTATTTGATAGCCTAACGAGATATCTGTTTGACCGTAGGCATCGCGGTAAACAGGGTACATATCGCGTTCAATATACTCTACATACTTGTCTTTATAGTTGTATGAGATACGCGCATCAAAGCTGTCATTTTCGTAGTAGAAAGTAATATTGTAGGTTTCGTCAGCTAAGCCTTCTGGTGGTGTTGGAATCGCTAAATCAGAGGCACCTGTAAGTGAGTTATCAAGCGTCGTATAGTTAGCGTTAATACCGAACCCCTGTAACATTGGGTGAAAACGTGCAAATGGAATTTGTGCAATGAACTCGATACCACTTACATCGTACGAACCATCTGCATTTACTTTTTGATAAACATCAAAGTCGTAAACGCCATCCACAGTACCATTGTCATTATATTTAGTTACATCAGTAACAACACCTGTTAGAGATTCACGCACTACGCCTTCAATTTCTTTTTCGAAATATGAAACAGCAAGTAAACCACCTTCTTCTAAATACCACTCTAGGCCGGTTTCCCATTGATCTGCATAAGTTGGTTTTAAATCAGGGTTACCATCGCGGTATTTAAATTCACTTAAACTCACAGTACGTTTATAAGCAATATCCGTTAATGCAGGGCGGATAAAGGTTTCTGATGCTGCTGCGCGGAATAGTAAGTTGTCAGTAAGCTCTAAGCTAAAGTTAATGCTAGGTAGAGTTTCTTTATAGTTACCTTCTTTTGAGATAGGTGCTGGCGTATAGTTTGTACTGCCATCGTTAGCTTGCACTTGGTGATATCCTGAAGAATCTACATTAGTATCAATGTAACGAACACCGGTATTTAAAGTGGCAGGTAAGGTGCCAATTTCAAATGCAAAATCAGCCATCGCATAAATGGCGGTGGTTTTTTCTGACACTTCGTAGAATTGATCTGGTGCGTAGTCAACGCCGAAACCATCGTAACGTAATTCATTACGCGCATAGCTATTTGAAATTTGACTCCAGTCTTGTTTAGACGATACGTCAGATAAATACTCACCACCTGACACTAAATCTGAAATAGTATGTATTTCGCTATCAGCTAAGGTACGTGTGCCTACCCACGATGAATCACCTGCGCTAGGACCTGTGATTCGGTTGCTACCATAATTACGTTGTTTTGATTTATCAGTATAACGCGCACCAAACTGAACTTTTGATAATGCAGGGAAGAAATCTAGTTGAAAATGGCGGCTAAAATCGAGTTGAGCAGCATATTTGTCATCAGAGATATCTTCAAGATTTACTTCATAGTAATCAAATGTATAAGCTTCTGGTGAATTATACATATCGAATGTGTCGGGGTTATCGCTGGCAATGGTTTCACCGCCTGTTGATGTGTAACGAGTGCGAGTTGGGCCATAAGCAGTGTGCTTTAAATTAGTTGTCTCAGCTAATTTATCTGCACCACTGTAGCCAACGACACCGTAAACTTCCCAGTCACCTATCATCCAATCAAGGGTTAAGCTAAATTGCTGGTAGTCTGTATCGCTACTATTTTCTTTGCTTAAAAACTCATGCTGCGTTGCGGCATAGTTAACATCAGTTAAAACGGTAATACCATAATCTGCAAGGGTGGTGTTATCGTAACTGTTTATTTTTTCTAATGCACTGATACTTGAAGCTGAATAGGCTGCGGCATCATACTGGTCTTCATGATTATCAAAGTTACCCAGTAGCGCATCAAAAGTGAGGCTAAATTCACTGCTCGGTTTGTATTGTAGTGATAAAGTTGCGCCCCATTTTTCTTGTTCAGTTAAGTAAGCTCTGTCGCCGACTTTATTTATAAACACAACGCGGCTGGTTTCATCTTTGTCGAAGCGATCATTGATAGTGATCCCCGTATCGCGCTCTAAAACGTCAACAGTTTGGTCTGATTGCCATTGTGATGAACCTGATTTTTCTGTCCAACGTGACAGAGGACGAAAATCAATACCAGAGTTACTATCTGTTCTATTTGTACGCTCTGAATAAGCGAATGAAGCAAGCGCGCCCCAATCACCAAAGGTATTACTCGCTAAAAACGCAAACTTAGGATCGCTTTGCTCAGAGATATCGTTATATGCGCCTTCAACCGATGCCACTATTTGACGACCATCATAGTCAAATGGGCGAGCAGTCGTAATTGCAACAGAGCCTGCAATGCCGCCTTCTTCATCTGCGGCTGTTGGCGATTTTTTAACGGTGACACTTTGAATAATTTCTGACGCAAACATATCAAATTCAACATCACGGCCACCACTGCCTGAGGCTGTCGCAAGGTTGTTAATAGAAACAAAGGTAAATTCAGACGGTAAGCTACGTACATTTACTTTTTGACCTAGGCCTTTATTACGCTCAATCGTAACACCCGGCATACGCTGTAAAGCTTCTGCTAAGTTTTGTTCTGGGAAATCTGCGATATCAGACGCGACAATTGAATCTGAGAAGCCAATATTAGTGCGTTTTAAATCAATCGCTTTTTCTAAGCTTTTTATGTAGCTGCCAGTGACAACAATTTCTTCCATTGGCTCTGGGGTTTCTTCTGCGTAGGTGGGAGCAATTAATAATGAGCCAACAGCAAGCGCTAAAGGTGATAATGAAAATGCACGGTAAGTCATGAGGGTTAATTCCTGTTAAATGCAATATTTGGTTTAAATTCGCCTCTAAAGACGCTGCATTAACAAAGAAGGGGACCTATTTTTTAATGAAGCTTTCATGACACTTTTAAGTCGATAGTTACTTAAAACTGTAACGAAATGATCATCAAACTGCTGTCCCCTTTAGGCTAGCATTTACGTCATACTCAGATAAATAAGCTAGCCTTTAACTTAAATATGTCTTTACCTTCAATGACTAACGGCTTTGATAATAAGATCACAGAGCAAAGCAGAACACTTTTACAATGCTTCATAGCAAATCAAGACGCTTTAAAAGGCTTTTTTTGCAAAGCAGTGGCAGAGCGTGCTGATGCGGATGATTTATTTCAGAAGCTACTTCTCAAGGCACTTAGATCAGAACACCTAGATGTGATAGATAATCCGCTCGCATATGGTTATCGGATGGCTCAGCACTTGATAATAGATCACCACCGTGAGCAGAAAAAAACACCAGAAAGTTTAGAGCATGAGCCTCATAGTGAGGCGTTATCGCTTGAGTCCGCACTTGAATATGAGCAACGTATTGAACTTTATCAGCGCGTTTTGTCGCAAATGCCGGCATTGCGCAGAGATGTGTTTATTCGTCGCCGTATTAAAGGCCAAACACGAGCTGAGATTGCAAGTAGTTTGGGGATCTCAGAAGAAGCAGTTAAAAAACATATTTCACGGGCAATGGATATGCTGAAAAATGCCATGGCTGAGTATTTTTTAGTACATGAATGTCCCCGTCATGACAGTTAATCCGTCATATTAGTATTACCAGCAATTGAGACAACGATGAATTCTTCACACCAACATGATTATGAATCTGATAATGCGCTAGAAAAGGCTATTTGGGACGACCCTGCATTATTAGCCGCGCTTGAGCTGGTGGATGCACAACAGAATGAACAACTCGAACAAGCTAAAAAACGCCGTCGTTTAGCGCAGTATTCTTGGGGAGGCGGTGCTGTAGCAGCATGCTTTGCTATTTTCATGTGGACTTTAATGCCAGTGAATGAACAGCCGCCCATATCGTCCTCTGATCTTGTAGCTGTTCAACAATTTACTAGTGGTAAAGCACAACAAGTGAATTTGTCTGATGGTACACAGGTCGCAATGAACGTGAATACGCAACTTGAGTTCAGTGAGAATAGTCATGCTCGAAAAGCAACCTTAGCAAATGGCGAAGCATATTTTTCTGTACATCGTGATGAATCGCGCCCTTTCACAATTGATACGGGCAATGCCACGATCGAAGTTCTTGGTACGGCTTTTAATGTGGACAAAACATTGCGAGAAACATTAGTTGATGTTTTTCATGGTAAAGTTTCAGTAACCAGTTTAGATGGAACGCAGCACGTTGAATTAGTGAAAGGGCAGCGTGCCCGAGTAAGTGATTCTACAATACAGGTCTTGCAATTTAATGCCTCACAACCTGATTGGCAGCAAGGATGGTTGGACTTAGATAACGTGTCTATCAATGATGCATTATTTCAGTTAAATCGTTATAGCGAAAAACCTGTGGTATTAAGTAATGTACCAAGTGATATACATGTAAGTGGTCGCTTTGCTGTTGACGACATTCTTGGTGCTGCAAAGCTCATCGCTCAGCTAAATGCACTTGATGTAAACCAATACCCCGATAGCATTGAGCTAAGTAAAAAGGCTGAAAACTGACATGATGTTGTCATAAACCTTTCATTGAAAATAGGCACAATATTTTCCTCTAGCAATGAGGATGTAAGTTAATGTGGCGTATTTTCTGCTGTGTTTTGATGCTGTTTGGTTTGTATGCTAAGCAGCTGTTTGCTGCACAAAGCACTCTAAAAACAGCGCTTAATGATCTGGCTGAACAGTACCAAGTTGCAATTATTTATCCAGACAACCTAGTAAGCTCAGTTATCTTACACTCAGCTACGTTACCTAGAACAGTTAGTTTAGAGGCAAGCCTTGATGCCCTGTTGCTAAAACATGGCTTTATTTGGCAGCAAACATCATCGGGCATTATTATTTCCAAACCAAGCCAGACACAACATCACTCACTGTCACAGCCCTATATAGAGGAGGTGACAGTGAAAGGTGATAAAAACAATCAGGCTTCTTCTGTGGTTTATGCCCGCGATTACCAACAAAGTGCCGATTACGCGCAGCAGCAAAAACAAAACTACATTGGCGAGGCTGACTTTGCTAGCGGCACAATGCTTTCTCTTCTACCTGCTGAAAATTTGGCTGAAGCACTACAAGCAATTCCTGGGGTAAGTATTTCAAGAGACCGCGGAGAAGCACTTAACATTAATGCGATGGGACTAGGCCCTGAGTATCAATTAACCTTGTTAAATGGGCACAGATTAGCAAATACTGAAAACGTTCGTAACTCGAATCAATATGGTCAGCAGTATCGTTTTGATACATTCAGCGCCGAGCTTTTTTCTAATATTGCCGTATATAAACTCGCTGATGCAAGGTTACCTAGCGGAGCAGCTGGAGCGACAGTCAACTTGATCAGTGATGATCCGCTTTCATTTGATGATGATCACCTAAAAGTAACCTTAACCAGTGCAGCCCTTGCAGGTGAGCGTAACTTTCAACCAAGCTTTGGTTTAGTTGCCAATACTATTTCAGCTGACAATAAGTTAGCTGCTGTCGTTAAGTTTAATTACGAAAACCGCTTACAAAGGCAATTTCAATTTGAAACGTGGCATTGGGGAGATAATGGTGGAGCACCTGCTGCATATCAGTGGCAAGGGCTTGAAAATAATAGCTTAGTTCCCACCGATACGTTAGCACTTACTATCGAACATGAAGATAGAACTCGTGCAAGCTATTACACAAATATTGCTTGGCAGCCTAATCAGCGATTTGAATTAAATACACTTTGGCTTCGTTCAGACACCGATTTTACCTACGATGAGCACCGGCTCTCAATTAATCCATCAAGTGATGATGCAACAGCCATATTAGGTGAGCATCAGAACAGTATTCAAACTGTGCAATTTAATGCGGCAAAAAGTAAATCTTCACGCGAAGAATCAGGCCTTTACTACCATACGCAAACCTTACAAATATTACCTACATGGTATGCAAAAGATGACAGCCACTGGCAAATAAGTCCATTTTACAGCCACAGTGAATCGTTGAGTGAAACGCAAACCCCAATCACCCGAACTCATGTTGAATTAAAAGCTGTACCTGCAGAGATTTCTATTTCAGGAAAACAGCTGGCCTACTACGAATTGGACAGTAATTTAGCGCTTGTTGATAGTTACTCACAGTTATCACAATTAAGCCGCCGCCAGATTGAAGTAAACGATGAAGTAACAGAATGGGGGATAGATGGCACTTGGCAAATATCATCTATTTGGGGGTTGTCGAGTTTACAGTTTGGCGCGGTAAAGTCTACGCACTCTCATCAGTATCTTCGTCAAGATGTAAGTTTATCGCAAACACAGTTAACTGATTTACCAGCGCTTGATGGCCGTTGGTTAGAGCCATTAAATACGGCATTTGAAGCCGATTTTCTGTCACACCCTACACAAGCTTGGCTGATCCCAAAACGTGACCTTTTACAGTTGTATGATATTGACTTACCATTTGCCGATCGGCAAGCCAATGATTACTTAAATAGTTATGAAACCGAATTTACTGCCTATGAAAGCTATATTCACAGTGTATGGCAAATACCAGAACTTAAAAGCTTAACGACGGCTTTTGGACTCAGACACAGCCATGTAAAAAGTAAAACATTAGGGCATCAGCTTAATGAGAATAGCCAATTAGAAAAGCTTTCTGAGCAGGTTAACATTTCTACTTGGTTACCTTCTTTGAATTTCAAATGGCAGTTGTCTGAGCAATGGCTTGCTCGCTTAGGTTATAGCCGTGCAGTGAATCGGCCTAACTATTCTGATTTAAACCCTAAACTACATGTTAATTCTGGCGGTTTACCCTATGCCGAATTAGGAAACCCAGCTTTAGAGCCTGTAGTAGCCAACACCACAAGCCTATCTTTCAGCTGGTCAGGGGAAGAGAGTAGTTTGCAATTAATGGCCTTTAATCATCAGCTCGATAACTTTATTGTTGAACAAATCAAAAACGTAACCTATCAACAGCAGCAATACCCTGCTTTACAGGCCAATAATGATGGGCAAGCAGCAATTAGTGGGCTGCAATTTAGTACTGACTTGAAACTACCCGTGTTATCAAATGCTCTACTGCAAAGTCGAATGATATCGAGTGTTAGTCAGTTATTAGACGCCAAATTAACGGCGGAGCAAATCGACAACACAGATATCGAAGGGGTATCTGAATTAACTGTAAATCTGCGTTTACTGTTTAATGCAAAGAAATGGCAAAGTGCAGTTAACCTGAATTACCGGAGTGATTTTTTAGAGCAGCGAGACTTATCGAATAATGCAGATGTTTATGTCGATGATTTTACAAGTGTAGACCTAAGTTACAGTTGGTTTTTCTCTGATTTAGTTGCATTGCGGTTTGATATTTTTAATGCCACGGATAAGAGCTTAGTTAGAGAGGTGCAAACAAACGACGCCTCATCACTTATGAAAGTCGAGCAATTTGGTCGCCGCTTTGTACTGAGTCTTTCATTAACCCTATAAATGATCATCAAAGCATCATATGGATGAATAACGTTGTCTATTAATAAAAAAGCCCGCAGGGCAAAGTGCGGGCTTTTAAGTTATCCAAAAAAGAAAGTGTTAAGACACAATCCCTAATGGCTTACCTGTTTGCCAAGCGCCACGGGTAAAGTCTGGAATCGTTTTGCTGTTACTTCTATCTGCAACCGATGCCATGCTTTGCGGGAAGATAGATGACCATGCTGCGGCATCGTATACATCTTGATCGAGTGGCTCATTATTGCGTAAGCAGTAGATCATGCGCCACAGCATAATGAAGTCCATACCGCCGTGGCCGCCGTTCTTAACCGCTTCTTCACCCATGCGTCTCCACAGAGGGTGATCAAATTCGGCACGCCATTTTTCCATATCTTGATCCCAGCTATGGAAGTTTTGTATATATGGCTTACGGCCTTGCGAACCCGCTTTTTCCCATGCAGCTAACTCAGCTTCATATTGTTTTTGATACACTTTTGCAATCGCTGGTGGTACATCTTCAAGGGCAATACGATTCGGGAAACCAGCAAAAGTACCATTAGTCCCTTGAATTAGATTATGACGGCTGTAAGGGCGAGGGCTGGTGGTATCGTGCTGTACCATAATGCTACGACCTTTCACTGTTTTAATAATACTGGTGTTCATATCGCCAGCAACAAACTTAAGCGAACGTCGTTCGTGACCTGCTGGAAATTCACGTTCAGCATAGGCTGCGCGGCCAAGTGCAGGTGAACTGACTGATGTCACAAAGTCAAAACGGTCACCACGGTTGATGTTCATATACTGGGCAACCGGGCCTAAACCATGGGTTGGGTATAAGTTACCGTTTACTTTGGTATGCCAATAAGTACGCCATGAACCGGTGCTACGGTCAATCTCTTTCATTTGCCAGCGCAGATCATGAATATAAGCTGCTTCACCATGCAGTAATTCACCAAATATACCTTTGCGAACCATGTTTAAAACCATTAACTCATCGCGACCATAGTTAACGTTTTCCATCATCATGCAGTTCTTTTGAGTGCGCTCTGCGGTATTAACTAACTGCCAGCACTCTTCCATGGTGGTTGCTGCAGGTACTTCTACAAAGGCATGTTTACCGCTTTCCATGGTTTCAACACTCATCGGTGTATGCCATTGCCATGGTGTTGAAATGATCACAATATCAATATCTTGTCGAGCCAGCATGTCTAAATAAGCTTTATCAGAACCAGTATAAGCCGTTGGTTTAGGCAAGCCTTTTTCAACAACATAGTTAACTGACTTATCTAACATCACCTGATCGGTGTCACAAATAGCTTTAATTTCAACACCGTCTATATGGCAAAGGTGTTTAACATGGCCGCTACCACGTTGACCAACACCAATAAAACCAACACGTACTACATCCATCGCTGGTACAGCTAAGCCCATTACGCTTTTACCTTGTGCGGCCAGCGTCGGTTGTTGATTGTCACCTTGTTGGCTTTTCGCACAGCCAGTCACGACTGTCGCAGCAGTGATTGCTGCGGCAGATTTTAAGAAACTACGTCTATCAATTGTCATAACGATACCTAATTCACTGAGATTATTTTTTAATATGGGTTTCAGTTCTTTCTGTTATATCTCAACTTAAAGCTAATTACAATGAATTAGGTTTCACAAACTTTCGATTTTAATCTTTTTAGCGAATTTATCAGGGTTTTATTGATTTTTACCCATCCATAACGTTTGCTTTATTACTTTCATTGCCTTTCGTTTTGTTGCGAAGTGTTTCGTTGTGTGATACCGTAATTTCAAATCACGTATTTAACATTAGTGCAAGCTGCTTGGAGAAAACACCATGAATGCATTGAAAACAATTATTAACAATAACCGAGCAGGTCAAGCGCAGGGGATTTATTCTGTGTGCTGTGCGCACCCGCTCGTAATTGAAGCTGCGATGCTGCAAGCAATAAAAGATGATTCTGAGTTATTGATTGAAGCAACTGCGAATCAGGTTAATCAATTTGGTGGCTACACGGGCATGCAGCCAAAAGACTTTGTTGAATTTGTTCATGAAATTGCAGACAAAGTAGGACTTGATAAACACCGTATTATTTTGGGTGGTGACCATCTAGGGCCTGTTTGCTGGGTTAATGAGCCTGCAGAACAAGCAATGCAAAAAGCCGTTGATTTAGTTAAAGCTTACGCAAGTGCGGGTTTTAAGAAGATTCATCTTGATGCCAGTATGCCATGTAGCGATGATGAAGTGTGTTTAGCCGATGCTGAAATCGCTAAGCGTGCAGCACTAATGTGCCAAGCAGCTGAGTCTGTATGCCAAGAGCAAGATATTTTATATGTGGTGGGAACTGAAGTTCCTCCACCCGGTGGTGCAAAAGAAGATCTTGAAGTGATCGAAGTAACGCATGTTGAGGGTGTACAACAAACGATAAAGTTACATCAAGATGCTTTTAATGAATTAAATATCGCTGATGTTTGGTCTCGCGTAATTGCGGTTGTTGTTCAACCGGGTGTTGAATTTGATAATCATCAGGTTTTTGATTACCAACGAAGTGAAGCACAACAACTGAAAGAGTTTATCACCCGTGTTAATAATCTTGTTTATGAAGCTCACTCGACGGATTATCAACCAGATCATTGTTACCACGAGTTGGTTCAAGATCATTTCGCTATTTTGAAAGTAGGGCCACAGCTAACCTACGCATTACGTGAAGGGTTATTCGCATTATCGTACATTGAAGATCAACTTATTGAACCATCGCGCCGTTCTAATATTCGCGCAGTTTGCGAGCGAGTTATGCTCGAAAAGCCAGGTAATTGGAATAAGTTTTATCCGACTGACGAGCCAGAAGCGGCAATTTATCGTGCATATAGCTATAGTGATCGTATTCGTTATTACTGGCCTGAAGATGAAATTAAGTACGCTGTAGAAACCTTATTTGCGAACCTAGAAGCGCAGATCATTCCACAAACGTTACTCAGTCAATTTATGCCAATGCAATATAAAGCATTAATCAAAAGAGAAATTACCTCGTTACCGCGAGAGTTAGTGATCAATAAAATAATGGAAGTAACGAATACTTATTCGCTTGCTTGTAATCAATAAGTTATGTGAGAGAGAATGAATGATGACGCAATTTTTATCATTAGATGTAGCCGATCTTAAGCAACAAAATGCTTATTGGACAGCAAAAGAAATAAGCCAGCAACCAGAATCATGGTGTAATACAGCTGCTATTGTTGAAAACCACCGTACAGAAATTAAAAACTTTTTAGCCCCAATCCTTGCACTAAAGAAACTACAAATTGTATTAACAGGTGCAGGAACATCGGCGTATGTGGGTGAAGCGCTTGCTCCTCACTTAACTGCAAAAACAGACCTTGATGTACGTGCAATAAGTACCACTGATATTGTTTCTAATCCATTGGGTTATTTGCAAAAAACCACGCCTACTTTGTTGGTATCTTATGCGCGCTCGGGTAATAGCCCTGAAAGTGTCGCTGCGGTTGATTTGGCCGATGAAGTGCTTGATCAATGTTATCACTTAGTGATTACCTGTAATGAACAAGGGGAGCTGGCAAAACGAGCTAATAATCAAGAGAATAGTTTTTGCCTATTAATGCCTAAAGAAACGCTTGATGAAAGTTTTGCAATGACTAGCAGCTTCTCTTCAATGCTAATTTCTACCTTGTGTATTTTTACACCCGATGTGAATCAATTGGCGCATTTAGCAACACAAACTGAGCAGCTTATTGAAACGCAATTGCAGAGTATTAAAGCATTTGCAGATTCAGATATGGAACGACTGGTTATTTTAGGGGCTGGCTCGTTATTAGGTTATGCAAAAGAAGCTGCATTGAAATGTTTAGAGTTAACTAATGGCGACTTAATCAGCTATTTTGAAACACCACTTGGTTTTCGTCATGGCCCTAAAACAATTATTAATGACAAAACAGCCGTGTTGTTAATGTCATCAAGTGATAAGTACAGCAGCCTTTATGATACGGACCTATACAATGAGCTAGTCAATGACCAGCAATGTTCAGCGGTAAAAAAATTAACAGTCGATAGTGAACTGGTCGAGCTAGATGATGTTTGGCAAGGCTTGTATTATATTGTCTATTGTCAGATTTTTGCATTTTTCAAATCAATTTCACTCGGTTTAACACCTGACAACCCTTGTCCTACGGGCGAAGTTAACCGTGTTGTAAAAGGGGTAACTATTTACCCATTAACTTCTCGCTAAGCGACGTTGGGTAGAATATGGCTGTTTATGGACTCGATATTGGCGGAACGAAGATAGAAACCGCTATTTTTAATGATATTTTAGAGCAACAGCAGAGTTGGCGAATTTCGACGCCAACTCAAAATTATCAGGAGTTTTTAGAAGCAATTCATCAGCAAGTGTTAAAGGCTGATCAACTCAGTGGTTGCAAAGGGGCAGTTGGCATTGGTATGCCAGGAATCGTAAATGATGATGGTAAAGTTTTATCGGCAAACGTGCCTTGTGCATCTGGTCGAGTTATTGCTAATGACTTGCAAGCATTATTACAACGACCTGTCGCCATACTGAATGACACCCGCTGTTTTGCTTTATCTGAAGCCAATGGCGGAGCCGGCGAAGGGTATAGCCGTGTTTTTGGTGCTATTGTTGGCACTGGCGCTGCAGGTGGTATGTGTATTAATGGCGAGCTGTTCAATCAAGGGCTAGGTATGTCGGGCGAATATGGTCATTTACCACTTTCTGCCTATCTGCAACAAAAATACCAACTGCCGGTTTTAAAATGTGGCTGTGGTTTGAATGGCTGTGTTGAGAGTTATATCGCAGGGCCGGGTGTGCAGACGCTTTATAAGCATATTACTCAATCTCCTAAGTCAGCGATTGAGTGGGCTAACGATATTAAGCGTGGCGATGAGCAAGCACTGGCCGTGCTCGGGTGTTATTTAGATATTCTTGGCGAAACTTTTGCGGCCGTCAGTAAAAGTCTTCATCCCGAAGTTATAGTATTAGGGGGTGGCTTGTCTTTAATTGACGCTATCGTTGAAAAACTCCCTGATGCGATTCAGTCGCACCTGTTTTCTGGTTTTACAGTTCCAGAGGTAAAACGGGCAAAATTTGGTGATTCTAGCGGCGTAAGAGGCGCTGCAATAATAGGAAGTGTTCATGCTATTTCCTCAACATCTTGATTGTTATTACTTAAAAGCTGCTAAGGTGATCACCGCTGAGGCAGTGTTAAATCATCATGCTGTGCTTGTAAAACACGGTAAAATTATGGCTATTACTGAAGATTGCGAGCCAGGTATTGAGATTATTGATTTAGGGGATCAGAGTTTATTTCCGGGCTTTATCGATTTGCATATTCATGGCCGGGAAGGCTGCGATATTATGGACGGCACCCCAGAATCTCTAGAGACCATTTCTCGCTCTTTAGCTAAGCACGGTGTTACCGGTTTTGTCGGCACAACAGTGACCGCAGATTGGGACGTATCAATACAAGCTTATAAAAATATGGCGAGTGCCTACCAAAAAGGCCTGACTGGTGCACAGCTACTTGGTGCTTATAACGAAGGATTATTCTTCGCTGAAGCGCATAAGGGAGCACACAATGAGTCATTCTTTTTAGAGCTTACAAAGCAGCGTTTTGATGAGATTTATGCAGCCTGCGATGGCTGTTTAACCTCTTTTGCATTGGCGCCAGAGTTACTTGAATCGCCCGACATGATCCGCTATATCACCGACAAGGGAGTGCGGGTAATGCTAGGCCATACTGATGCCAGTTTTGATCAAACGACACAAGCACTAGAGCATGGTGCATGTGGCGGGGTACATATTTTTAATGGTATGCGCGGTATTCATCATCGTGATCCCGGTTGTACCGGCGCACTGTTGATGGACAACGATGCAATGGTTGAGCTTATTCCGGATGGAATTCATTTGCATCCGAGCATAATGAACATGGTTTATCGTTTAAAAGGGGCAGATAAAATAGCTCTTATTACAGACTGTGTCAGCGCGGGTGGCTTACAAGATGGTCGTTATCGATTAGGTGAGCTTCCTATTTTGGTTGAGCAAGGTGTTGCGCGAACCGAAAGTGGCTCTTTAGCAGGCAGTACATTAACGATGGAAGTGGGCGTTGAACGTTTCTATAACTTAACCGACGCAAGCTTAGTTGAAGCGACTAATATGGCCAGTTTAGTCCCGGCTGAATTTTTAAATAAAGCCGACTCTATCGGAAGTATTGCTGTAGGAAAAGTGGCAAATTTTGCTGTGCTCGACAACAGCTTTACTGTTCGTGCAACCATCTGTGCTGGTAAGCAAATATACGAGAACTAACATACACGAATGCAGGCAAAAGTGTTTGATGCTATTGTTATTGGCAGTGGTATTACTGGCGGCTGGGCTGCTAAAGAACTGACCGAAAAAGGCCTTAACGTGCTGTTACTTGAGCGCGGCAGGCAGGTTGTGCATGGAAGCGATTATACAACGGCTTTTAAAGAAGACTGGCAACTGCCATTTCGTGACAGACCCAGCCTGCTAGAAAAGCGGAATCAAGCTAAACAAGCGCGCACTGGCTATGCTACTAAGCAATCAATAAAACATTGGTTTGTAAATGATTTGCAGCATCCTTACCGAGAAACGCAGCGATTTGATTGGATCAGAGGCTATCATTTAGGCGGCCGTTCATTAACTTGGGGACGTCAGTGTTTACGCCTCAGCGATCTTGATTTTGCTGCTAACAAACAAGATGGCCACGGCATTGATTGGCCTGTTCGCTATCAAGATATTGCGCCTTGGTACGATAAAGTCGAAGCCTACATCGGGGTTATTGGTGAAGCACTTAATTTACCGCAATTACCCGATGGCCCCTTTTTACCGCCTTTCCAACTCAATGCCGTAGAGCAGCATCTAAAACGCAGTTTATTAAATCATTATAAAAACCGTCATGTAACAATAGGGCGTGTTGCCCATTTAACACAGGCAAAACCTGAGCAAGGTCGTGCCCCATGCACCAAGCGCAACCGCTGTATGCGAGGTTGCCCAACCGGTAGTTACTTTAGTAGTTTAGCCTCGACCTTGCCTGCTGCAATGCGTACTGGGCGACTGACCATTCAGACTCACTCCATTGCCAAAGAGATTATTTACAACCCAGAAACTAGGCAAGCCACAGGTGTGAAAGTGATTGATGCTGAATCTAAAAAAGAGCGTATCGAACGGGCGAATATTATTTTTTGCTGTGCATCAACTGTGGCAACAACAGCCTTGTTATTAAATTCAACTTCTGCACGTTTTCCTAATGGCTTAGGGAATGATAGTGGAGAGCTTGGTCATAACCTAATGGATCATCATTTTCGGGTTGGCGCCACGGGTGAGCCGAAAGGCTTTGCTGATGATTATAATGATGGCGATAGACCCGTTGGCTTTCATATCCCACGTTTTCGAAACCTTGATGATAAAGAGCAACATAACTTTATTCGTGGCTATGGTTATCAAGGGTACGCGACACGTAAAGATTGGCGACGCGGTTTTAAAGAGCTCAGTTTTGGCAAAGCTTTTCGTGAAGAGCTTGCCAAACCAGGGCCTTGGCAAGTTGCTTTGATAGGTTTTGGGGAATGTCTGCCTTATCATCACAATAAAATGAGCTTAGACCCTGTATTAAAAGATGAGTGGGGGCTGCCATTAGTTAATTTTGATTGTCAGTTTGGTGAAAACGAGCTGCGTATGCGAGAAGATATGAAAGCACAGGCAGTTGAGATGCTAACAAAGGCCGGTTACCAGAACGTGCAACCCTATGATAAGGGATCTGCACCGGGACAAGCGATCCATGAAATGGGCACTGCCCGTATGGGGCAAGATGCTAAAAGCTCTGTTCTTAATCGCTATAACCAAATTCATAGTGTGCGTAATGTCTATGTTACTGATGGCTCGTTTATGTGCTCATCAGCTTATCAAAACCCTTCTCTAACCTATATGGCATTTACTGCTAGAGCGGCGGATCATGCCGTTAAGCATTATCACAATGGAGTGTTTAATGGCTGATCTACAAAGGCGACAGGCTATTAAATATTTATCGGCATTATTAGGTGTTGCTATTACGCCAGTGGCCGCTACTCAGTTGTTTGATAAAATGGATGACAGCCATTTTGAGGTGCTAAAAGAAGCGGCGCATCGGGATGTCGTCACGCAGATGCAAGCGGTTATTTTAGAGTTAGACCCCGCCGAACAGCTATATTTTGATTTAGTGGCTTTTACAGATTTGATGTTGGCTAACACCGTCACAGCTACTGAACGGATACAGTGTTTACAAGGCGCTGAATTAATTGCGCAGGGTAATTCCTGTGCACCACAGCTGGCTAACAAATTAAAACGCTTGTTCACTATCAGTGAACAGCAGTATCAGCAAGTAATTGAGCTGCAAGGGGTACCGATTTCACAGGTAACTCCAGCTAAGCATGAAGAATACTTAATGTATAAGTGTATCTTCACCGTACGCGAGTTTTTATTATTAGGGTATTTTACATCAGAGAAAATAGCAGGCTCTGCTTAGTGGCATCGCCTGCGAACGATTTATTTACGCCAACTTGTTAGCTTGTGACCAATCAATGCGTAATAAAGAATAAATCCATAACAAGTTAATAATAATAAGTATGCTTGCTGAGCATTCCCTGTAAATTCTGCAAACACACCATATACAAGCGGCAGTAATGCTCCACCAGAAATCCCCATGATTAATAGTGCGGCACCCGTTTGGGTTTTACTCCCCAAGTTTGCCAGCGCCATAGGCCAAATAGTGGGCCAAACCAGCGCATTTGATAAGCCAAGCAGGGCTACAAATAATACCGTATCAGGGAAACTGTTATCAGCGAGCCAAAATAGTAAAATATTAGAGAGTGCTGTTTGTTGCGTGTCTACAAAAATAATACCGAGTGAAAATACGCAGCCACTCAATGCTGAGAATAGCAGGGCTTGTTGCTGAGTAAAAAAGCGCGGAATAAGCACAATCCCTAATACATAGCCTAGCACCATAAAACCCATGGTGTATGAGGTGAGTTCAGCAAACTGTAGTATGCCTTGCTCCTTACCATATAGACCTATGGTATCACCGGCGATAACTTCTGCACCGATATAAAAGAATAAAGCAATCACACCTAAAATTAAGTTTGGAAATTGCAAAATAGATTGCTCTTCGCTGCTACTAATTGCTTGAGGTTGTTCAATATCAGGTAATGGAGCAAACATAATTAACGCAGCTAAAATTGCCAGTGAAATCGCCATAGCCATGTAAGGGCTAATTAAGCGGTTTGCTAATTCTTGTAATTGAAGTTGTTTTTGAAGGTCACTGAGTTGTGCCAAGACTTCAGGGCTAAAGTTGGCAATATCACTGAACACGATGGCAGAGAAAAGTAATGGAGCAACTACACCTGCACTTTTGTTCAAAATACCCATGATACTAATGCGCACCGCCGCTGTATCTTTTGACCCTAGCAACACAATATACGGGTTAGCAGCTGTTTGTAGTAAGGTCAGACCGCTCCCTAATGTAAACAAGGCGACTAAAAATAACCAATAGGCTTGTGTTTGTGCTGCTGGTATAAATAATAAGGCGCCCAAAGCCATGATAGCCAAGCCAAATGACATACCATGCTTATAGCTGAATGCCTGTAAAATTTTCGCGCTGGGTAATGCCATTACCGTATAGGCAATATAAAATACCAGTGTGACCATATAGGCTTCGATGTGATTGAGATCACAGACCATTTGTAAAAATGGGATCAAAGAGCCATTAAGCCAAGTAATAAAGCCGAATAAAAAGAACAGTCCGCCAATAATCACCATTGGAAGAAGCTGGCTGCGAGCGATATATTGTGGCTGAGCTATGAGTGAACTTTTTGTTGTCATTTTTTTCACCAAGGTGGTTTTTTTTATTCACTATAAAACAAAGTTCGTAAGTTTTGAAAGTTTTATTTTATTTCGAAACTAATTTTAGCTTTACAACCGTAAAGTGTGTAGTATTGATGTATTACTTTGAAAGCAGTTTTAAACCAACAGGGCAGTTATGCTAACCACAATCGAAAGAAGACAAAAAATCGTCCTTATGACTGAAGAAAAGGGCAAAGTTAGTGTGAAAGATCTGGCTAAAACCTTTGATATTTCAGAGGTTAGTATACGCCATGATCTTAATGAACTAGGTAAGCGCGGCTTAGTCGTGCGTTCGCGTGGTGGGGCAATCGCTTGCGATAAGCTTGCCAAAGAGCTTTCGGTAAAAGATAAACATAACGAAAACTACGCAATTAAAGTTCAGCTGGCGAAAGCTGTTGCAAATTTAGTTGAAGATGGCGATTCATTAATTATTGACTCAGGTACCACCACTGAAGAAGTTGCCAAAGCACTCACAAGCAAAAAAGCGCTAACGGTGATGACTAATGGTTTGAATATTGCGCACGTATTAGCCGATATCGACGATGCAAATGTATTTATGCTCGGTGGCCAATTACGCAAGAAATCCTTGTCTTTCTACTCCAATGAGGTTGAGCAAGCACTGAGTAAATATAACTTCAAAAAGGTTATTTTAGGTGTTGATGGCATCGATTCTGAAGCGGGGATCACCACTCATTACGAGCCTGAGGCAATGTTAAATAGAACCATGTGTACTCGCGCAGACAAAGTCATTGCAGTGACTGATTCGAGTAAATTTGGTAAACGTGCCTTGTATAATGTCCTACCGCTTAAATCAATAGATGTTCTGGTTACTGACAAAAATATGCCAACTGAATTTGTTGAATCTTTAACAAACCTAGGCATAGAAGTGATCATCGTTTAATACAAAAACAATAGAATACTGTAAACATATTTCTAAAAGGCAACCTTAGGTTGCCTTTTTTGTTGCCTAGTTAATACGATTTTCTTGTTCCTTTCAAAATAATTAAAAAAATCCTTCCTGTAGATTTCGAAATTAAACGTACGCCATTAAAGGCTTTTGAAGCGATTGATGACTATTTTAACGCTTTTTTCGTAACAATCGAAAGTTTCACTAGGTAATTATTTGTTGATAGGTTGTTTCATTTTGTTATAAATTAAGTGTGAGGCCTTACTTAAGTACTATTTTTTATAGTCAACAAATCAGAATATTAAAAAAACAGGAAATCACCATGGCAACAACAGCTAGAAAAACATACCTGAGCGTATTGATAAGCTCGATACTGGCTTCGTCAGTCAGTTTCGCAGCCTCTGCACAACAGCAAGAGAATAATAACAATAACCAAGTCGAAGAGGATGTTGAGGTTATTGAGGTTACAGGGATACGTAGCAGCATTAAAGAATCAAACTTTCGTAAAAGAGAAGCAACAACGGTTGTTGATGTTGTAGTTGCGGACGACATTGGTAAGTTTCCCGATGAAAACTTAGCTGAAGCATTACAGCGTATTCCTGGTATCACCATTACCCGTAACGGCGGCGAGGGGCAAAATATTTTAGTACGTGGTTTAGGTGGTGGCTACAACATTACCACCTTGAATGGCCGTAAACTGGCGTCTGAGAATTCAGGCCGTGACTTTAACTTTGATACCATTGCCTCAGAGTTAGTCGGAGCACTGCAAGTTTATAAATCACCAGAAGCACGCTTAATTGAAGGGGGGATTGGTGCGGTTGTTGATATCGAAACTCGCAAACCACTTGATCAAGACGGTTTCACGTTAAGTGCTTCAGCAAAGGGGATTTATGAATCGCGCACGGGAGATGTACACCCGCATGCTTCATTCATCATAGGTGACAACTTTAATGATGATACCTTTGGTGTGCTTTTCTCTGGGGCCTATTCAAAGAAAACCTTACGTGCAGACACATACTCTGCAAGCGGCTTTTTTGATGAAGAAGAGGGCTGGGGAGCAGACAGTGCCGGTGTGCCAGTCGATATGAATGGCAACGGAGAAATTGACGGGCAAAGCGAAATATTTGCCTCAAAAATTCCGAGTTACATGTATTTTGCCAACGCGCAAGATGTGCGTGAACGCGTCGGTGCGACGTTAGCAATGCAATGGCGCCCAACAGATACCCTAGATATTAACTTTGATGCCTTATATTCACGTTACAACACCGATGGTCACCGTTATCAAATCGGTTTTGTTAACTACGACGAAAGCTGGACGCCAGGCACGCCCGTTTTTACCGATGCACAATTTGATGATTCAGGCCGAGTGGTATCAATGACGCAAACCGGTAATACTATGGTGGAGTTATTAAACTTAACCAATCCTCGAAAAACAGATACGTATCAGTTTGCCCTTAATGCCAAATGGTATCCAATGGATGGCCTAACACTGGCTGTGGATGTTGCGCATTCAAAAGCGAAAAATGAAAATGGTGGTGATAATCGCTTTATTGTTGCCCGTGGTTTTATTGACTCGATTGGCATTGATTACACCACGGGTAATATGCTGCCAGATGTTACTTTATCGCCGGGCTTAACAGCGGATCAATCATACGGTGCGCACTATAGCCGTAATACAGGTACCGGGGTTGAAGACACTATCAATGACTTTAAGTTTACCGGTACATTTTTGCCTGAAAGTGATTTAATTACCCGTATCGATTTTGGCTTAACATACCTTGAGCAAACCAAGAGCCAACTGGAATATGCTTCAAAAAATGCCAGCCAATTTAGTAATGGTGGCCAATACTTAGATCGTGACGGTTACGAATTTGATGACAGCACGGTAGTAAATGTAGGTGACTTTAACCTGTTTGAAATCCCAAGTGACGTGTTTGTTGAGGCGAATTTCGATAACTTCTTAGAAGGTGAAAGTAGCATTACACCTGAGCCATGGCCAAGTTTCGATTACGATAAGTTACTTGCTTATTATCGTTCAATTAATGCTGAAGCTACAGACAAGAGCATTGTTGCCTCGCTTAATTCATCGGGTACTTATGAGGTAACAGAAGAAGTTCTTACCGCGTATGCGCAAGTGACGCTTGAAAGCACTCTTGCAAAAATGCCGTATATGCTAAATGTCGGTATTCGTGGTTCACAAACAGAAGTGAGCTCTAAAGGGTCGGTGTATGATTTATCGTTAATTGACTTACAAGAAGATGGTAAACCACTTGAAAATGGTTGGCGCGAAACCGTTCAGCAATCATTTGAAGGGGATTACAGCAATATTTTACCAAGCATGAACTTTAAGCTTAGCATTACTGATGATTTGATTTACCGCTTCTCTGCGGCACAAGTTATTAGTCGTCCATCATTAGCCTATTTGCGTCCATGGCTTGCGCCAAACTTTGATACTTATCGTGAAGGCTTACCACAACTTTCTATGGGTGATTCATCGTTAACACCTGAAGAAGCTAATCAAGCAGACATGACCTTAGAATGGTACTTTGAAGACAGCAGCTCGTTAAGTGGTGGGGTGTTTGTAAAAGACCTGAAATCATTTATCGATTATGTAGAAAGCCCAGTTGAAATCGAAGGCGTGCGTTATTTTGCCTCTTACCCGGGTAAGAGTGAGTATGGTGCCACTATTAAAGGCGCTGAGTTTGCTTATCAGCAATCGCTCGAAAATTTACTACCTGAGCCCTTTAGTGGTTTAGGTTTTCAGCTTAACTATACCTATGTAGACAGTAGCTACGATGAGCCAGAGCTAAAAGAGTCAGGCTTGCCATTTAGAGGTATGTCGAAAAACTCATATAACGCGGTGGTTTACTATGAGCAATATGGTTTCCAAGCGCGTTTAGCCTATAACTGGCGTAGTAAATTCTTGTCGGATCCAGATGCGTGGGGTGGCCCTTATTGGATCTCTGATTATGGTCAGTTAGATGCCAGCATGAGCTATAACATCAGTGATCAATTCACTGTGTTTGCTGAAGCAACTAACTTAACGAATGAGCGTTATTGGGGTTACACCAAACGCACTGACCAAGTGAGTTACCTTGAGCGCTTTGGTACTCAGGTCGCATTAGGTATACGTGCTAGCTTTTAATCTTTGTATTCCCAGTTGTTAGTGTTGTTCAAGCGCCTGCAAAGGCGCTTTTATTTTTAAAAAGTGAGGTTGTTATGGCAGGAATTAGTGTTTGGCAATTAGTCATTATTGCCGCAATTGTGGTGCTGTTATTTGGCACAAAAAAACTCTCTCGAATAGGTGGTGATTTAGGGACGTCAGTTAAAGGGTTTAAACGCGCTATGCACGATAAACCCAATGATGAAACCTAGTTAGCAATAAATTTTAGATAATATTACTGCCTTGTTCGGGGTCGCGAGATTGATCAGCTTGTTCGCGTATATCATCGGCATCGCTGCTGACATCATCTAAGCTATGATCGGTGAGTGTTTTTGATGTTTGGGGAGGCGTGCTCGAATTACTATTTATTTGCTCTGTTTCGGTATTTAAAATGATTCGCTCGCGGGCATCATCAGGCATACTGACTTGCTCTGATAAGTAGGTATTGACCAACTCTCGCATCAATTGAGATGCCACTTTAACTGTGCTGTGCTCATTGCTATTTACCCAAAAATAAATAGTTAGATTTAGTGTTGCTGAGCCTAATGAATCAATTAACACTTGGCTTGGCGGATCACTAATAACAGCCGGGTTTTGCTTAACCACTTTCATTGCTAATTGTTGGGCATAGCGAATGTCATTATCGTAACCAATGCCAACGTTAAAGTGACCTCGCATTTTAGGATTTGCGGTGAGGTTTTTTATGACATTTTTATACACGGTCGCATTAGGGATTTGAATGTGATTGCCATCAAAATCCACTAAGGTGGTGGCGCGAGCCGTCACCTTTTTAACTACTCCTAAACGACCATCAACTTCTATCACATCGTCAATACGAAAAGGGCGCTGCACACTGAGCAGCATGCTTGAGATAAAGTTTTCGGCAATATCTCGAAAAGCAAAACCTAAAATAAGACCCACTAAGCCAGTACCACTCATAATAGCTACAGCAAAATCGGTAAGCCCTGCAAGGCGCAAAAATAAGTACACCCCAAACAAAATGATAATGATGCTAAAAAATCGTCGTGTTACAACATGTAATAGCTTGCTTTCACTTACAAAACCAAGCGGCTTTATCAAGATATATGACAAAGGGCGTGCTAATAAATAGCAAATAATAACAGCTACGAGGCCCAACGTCAGGGCTGGTAACATTTGCCAAGTAGTGTGTAAAAACTGCGTAACTTGTAGGTTTAAGTCTTGCCAAGCAATGCTGTCGGTGGGTGTCTGTGTGGTAACAAATAATTTAGGTGAAACCAAACTAGCTAATTGATTTTTATATAATAAATATAGACTCATTGCACCACTCCATGGATGGTTGTTTTGTTACAGTAAGCTTAGCTTAGTGCAATTCAAGCGCCATAATTAATGGCAAGCTGTTTGCAGCTTTAAAATTAATAAAGCAATGTATTAGGTCAGATATGGCTCAAGATAAGCGCGGATTTCAGGCACATTCACCGTTGGAGATCCCAGTTAGAGGCTGGTGGGATATTATCAAACGCGTGTATCACAATTTATCACAAGACAATTTATCGTTTGTGGCGGCTGGGGTGGCATTTTATGCTTTGCTTGCGATCTTTCCTGCATTAGCCGCGACAGTCTCTGTTTACGCTTATTTTGCGTCCCCGACCGATATCCATGAGCAACTTGATAAAGTCACTGCTATTTTACCAACAAGTAGTCGAGACATTATTTTGCAACAGGTTGCAGAGGTGACTCAGCAATCGCAAAAGGTGTTAAGTGTTAGTGCCATAGGGACTTTATTGTTAACGATTTGGAGTAGCAGCAAGGGCTGTCAGGCGCTAATAACAGCCTGTAATATCACTTATCATCAGCATAACAAACGACAATTTTTTATGGCGTTACTGGTGCGTTTTTTATTTTCGCTAGGTGCCATTGTTGTTGCGCTGGTGGCCTTATTGATCATCGGTATTTTACCGATTGTACTTAACCTAGTTGGTTTAACAGAGCTGATTGATTTGTTGATCAAGCTCATTACTTGGCCACTGCTTGCGATTATTTTTAATTGCGCGTTGGCATTCTTATATCGCTATGCGCCACATCGAACAGCAGCAAAATGGCGCTGGATCACACCAGGTTCAATACTGGCTACTTTGCTATGGATTATCGCATCAATTGGTTTTTCATATTATGTCTCACAATTTGCAAGTTATAACGAAACGTATGGCTCATTAGGTGGTGTAGTGATTATGTTGATGTGGCTCTATATCAGCGCATACATCATTATTTTTGGTGCTGCGATTAATGCCAGCATAGAACAACAAACTTTAGTCGATAGTACTGTGGGCCCCGTGAAAGACGTTGGAGAGCGAGGAGCAACAGTGGCTGATAGATTAACCGAAAAACAGCAACAGCAGAAAAAGTAACTTTAGCATGCCATCATTGCGCTTGTTGAGTGCCAATAAATTTTAGGCAAACGTAAGTCATAAATTGACTTTATTAGGATTGACTTCTAATTAGTTAGTTAATCCTAAAGTTTTACTTTTTGTTTGCCGTGGTTAGCGATGTGATTCTTATGCATCTATAAATCAGAAAGTTAAATTTTTTGAACAAAGCTAATAATCATAATTTCTAGGTTTTAGAATGCAAAAAGAGCTCCAGTCAAATATCAAAAGTTTGTCATTACTCAATTTGGTCGCTGTAGTATTAGCAGGATTAACTGCTTTATCGGTTTACTTCATGTACGACAGTTTAAAAACCATAGAGTCTGAAACTAAAATGAGGTATCGATCTTATATTTTGGCGGAGCAAGTAAGGCAAAGTTCAGATCAATTAAGTTTAATGGCACGAGCATATACGGTAACGGGTAATTCAAAATTCTTAGATTTTTTTAATCAAATTCTAGCTATTCGAAACGGCGAAGCTCCTCGACCAGAAAATTATCACCGTGTTTATTGGGATATGCTAATGCCACAAAGTGGTAAGGCTCCATTTCCGGATGGTGAAAAAAAAGCACTCAAAGACATGTTGAGCTCAATAGGTATCACTCATGAAGAAATGCAACAAATTAAGCTTGCTGAAAAAGCATCAAATGATTTAACAAAAATTGAATATGCAGCTTTTCAAGCCGTTGAAAATGAAGCTGAACTTTCTCTAACGAATGAGCGGGTAGCAGCGATATTAAGTTTATACAGTGACGAATATTTTACGGCTAAATCAGAAATTATGAGTCACATAAATAACTTTTTATTTATGCTAGATTATCGGACAGAGCAGCGCCTTAATTCTGTGACTCGCGAGCATTATTTAATATCGCTGTTTTCTTTTTGCTGCTTTATCACAATCTTAATAGTGCTGTTTTTTATCAGCCGACTTCGAAAATCACTTAATTATTTATATGTCTCCTCACTTGAAGCTGAAGTAGCAGAAAAAACAGCTTCCTTAACAGAGAAAAATCTACAGCTCGAAGAATCCATGGATTTGATGGCAAAAACTCAGAAGTACTTGATGGAAGCTGAAAAAACAGCCGCTTTAGGTCGACTTGTTGTGGGGGTCGCACATGAGGTAAATACACCAGTCGGAATTTGTATTACCGCTGTTAGTTACCTTGAAGATGAAAATAAGAGAATGGGAAAAGTGTTAGCTGACAAACGGGTAAGTAAGGGGTCACTCGAAAAATACGTACATACCTCTGAAGAAATTAGCTTATTACTTCATTCAAACTTAGATCGTTTAGCTGAGTTGATCACAAGCTTTAAACAAATAGCCGCCGATCAGCACTGTGATGAACTAAGAGTTATTAAATTAGATGACCATTTAAATGATATTGTTAAGTCTTTAAAGAGCGAGTCTAAACACAAAAACATAGAGGTGGTTTCTGCTATTCCTGAAGGCCTGCAAGTACAGAGCTTTCCGGGGACGCTTTGCCAAGTCATGACTAATTTATTATCAAATGCAATTTTTCATGCCTTTGATGGAGACTTTGACGAGCCTCGAATAGAGGTCTCAGCTAAAAGCGAAGGATCAGCAGTGCTTATTACTGTAAAAGATAATGGCAGTGGCATTGCTGAAGATATTCAAGATAAAATTTTTGACCCTTTTTTTACGACTAAACGCGTGCAAAAAAATACTGGTTTAGGTCTTTACGCAGTCATGAACCTAGTGACCCAAAAGCTAAAAGGAACAATTACTTTCGAATCCAGTGAACAGCTAGGTACTACTTTTTATTTAACTTTACCTAATCTAAATGATGAGCAAGTTTAATAACGTGAAATAGAAACGAACAGCTAAACATTCTTTTTTATAGAACGATTGACACTAATTTTACTCATGGTTGTTAGTTAAATTAGCGCCTACAATCATTTCATACAATTTACGGGAGTAAAGTTATGAAAGTGATTCAACAATTAAATAGCCATGCTACACAAGATGGTGATGGTGTAAACATCAGCCGCATTCCCGGCTTTGACGGTAAGTATTTAGACCCTTTTTTAATGATCGACGAGCTTAAGTCAGATGATCACAGTGATTTTATGGGCGGTTTTCCTGCGCATCCTCACCGTGGTATCGAAACCTTTACGTATATTATTAAAGGTGGTTTTGAGCACCAAGATCAAATGGGCAACAAAAAAGCGATTCGTGCTGGTGACGTGCAGTGGATGAGTACCGGCTTTGGTGTGATCCATAGTGAAATGCCGTTAGCAGATGCCAAAGAAGGCATGCATGGTTTTCAGATTTGGCTCAATATGCCAAGTTCCGAGAAGCTCAGAGCACCACGTTACCAAGATACCACTGAAGCGCCTGCGCCGACGACACGAAATGAACAGGGCGTTGAGCTTAAAGCATTAGCTGGAAGCTGGCAGTTTGCCGGTGAAGAGCAGGTATCAAGCCTTCAAGATCTTGCAGCTAATGGCATGCTGGCTGATGTGACCTTACCTGCGGGAACTGTATTTAACCATGCGCCTTTAGCGCAAACCAAAGTGATGCTTTATGTTCATACTGGTGAAATACACACAGAGCAAGGTGGTCCTGTAAAAGCGGGAAGCTTACTCATTCTTGAGCCTGGTAGTGACATTGAATTTAACTCACAAACAGGGGCTGGAGTTTTAATCCTTGCTGGAGAACCACTCAATCAGCCAATCGCGCACATGGGTCCGTTTGTGATGACTACCCAAGCTGAGTTACAGCAAGCGGTTCGAGATTATCAGTTAGGAAAATTTGGCACACTATAGGAGGTTATTGTGGGATTACTTGTAAACGGTCAATGGCAAGATAAATGGTACGACACCGATAACAACCAAGGTGAATTTAAACGTGAGGCGGCCCAGTTACGAAACTGGGTTACCGCTGATGGTAGCGCTGGTCCAAGTGGTGATGCAGGCTTTAAAGCTGAAAAAGATCGCTACCACCTTTATGTCTCTTTAGCCTGTCCTTGGGCTCATCGCACCTTGATATTTCGCCACTTAAAGGGGTTAGAAGATTATATCAGCGTGTCGGTTGTAAGCCCTGACATGCTAGAGCATGGTTGGACGTTTGATAAAGATAATCACAGCACCGGTGATGCTCTTTTCAATAGCGACTTTATGCATCAAATTTATACGCGTAATAAAGCTGATTATTCAGGCCGTGTTACGGTGCCTGTGCTTTGGGATAAAAAAACGCAGCGTATTGTTAGCAATGAATCTGCTGAAATTATCAGAATGTTCAATAGCGCGTTTAATGCACTCACAGGTAATGAGCGCGACTTTTATCCTACAGCATTACATGCTGAAATTGACGAAATTAATGAGTTTGTTTATCACAACATCAACAACGGTGTATACCGTGCTGGCTTTGCGACAACGCAAGAAGCTTATACAGAAGCCTTTGATGATCTATTTGCAGCGCTTGATAAAATTGAACAACGTTTAACAGAAAACCGTTATTTAGTAGGCGATACACTCACAGAAGCTGATTGGCGTTTATTTACTACTTTAATCCGCTTTGATAGCGTTTATGTTGGTCATTTTAAGTGTAACTTACGTACTATCGAGAGTTATCCGGCAATCAGTAACTATCTACGTGAGTTGTATCAAGTTGAAGAGGTAAGTAAGACGGTTGATTTTTACCATATTAAACGTCATTACTATTTCAGTCATACTATGATCAATCCAACTCAAGTCGTGCCAAAAGGGCCTGATATAGACTACGCTCGACCACATAACCGTGGTTAATAGACAATGATAACTAACAGTTTAATGACTTGATTAAACTGTTAGTTATAACTATCCATCACTTTGCGGATAGTGTCGATGCCAAACATTACCTTCTGAATAAATGATTCTGAGCTTTTCACTAAATTAAAATTAGGGTGTTGAGACCAAACAGCTTGTAGTTTGTCATCAAGTAATATGGCTTGTTGGTCAGACTCATTTCTTACTGGGTTATTAGAATGAATACTTTGTCCAGATTTAGCTGCAGTTTCAAAAAAGATCACTGCATCATATTGGTTAAGTTCGGTTTGTAGGTTGGTATTTAAGCATTGAAAAAATTCATCTTGCTCACCAGGCCAATAGGCTAGTCCATCTAAGCTACCACGATCGCAAAGCATTAAACGATCTGGATGCATGGTTCGCTGAATATGCTCTAAGTGTTTTTGTAGGTTATAAATAGCCTGTTGGTGAGCCTTGATAAGGTGAGGTTCGGTGCTACGCTCAATTCCTCCGCCAAATAACATGGTGGCAGATTCAGGAACGACAACAATTTGTTTTGAAAACTCGCGTCTTAGTAAATCGATGGCTGTAGTTTTACCACCTCCGGGGCCGCCAGTTAATACTATCCGTTTTTTCACTAATAATTCCCGAAATTAATTTCTGATACTTTAAGGTAGTGAAATTGCGACTTAATGAGAAGTAAAAACTCTGATTTTACTGATAAAGATCATAATAATCTAAGAAGCCAACTAAACTGACTAACTTGTTTTAATTTGCTTTTAGATTGGTCATTACTTTGTAAAGCCTGATAACCCATCCCTGCGGTGAAGGCGCTAGCAAGGCCGACTTTAGTGACAGCAAATCGTTTTAACCGATAGTTGAATGCTTGGTGATGCTGACGTTTAAGTTCATTTTGCATGTCCATACTATGACTAAGATCAGTGACTTTTTTCAGTGGTTCGCGAATAAAGTAGTTAATTAACATTATTTTTCCTTATCAATGTTGAATAATTGGCGGGCACTTTTAACCGTTCGATTAAAACCAATTTTACTACTGATATAGCCAATATTTTTCCAAAGCCAAAACAAACAAAGCAGTTGCAAAACGATCAGCGATAAAGCGCAAAGAGCGACTGACCCACTTAAACTGAATATGGCAATACCTATTGTGGCTAACAAACCAGCCCAAAGTAAAACTAAACCACCTGCAAAGCAGACCAGCATGATGATAGTTAATGCCAAAGAGCGTGTCGATAATCGCCACTCAGCTGCAGCTACCTGTTTACATAACCCAGCTTGTGTACGGTAGTCTACGTAAAGTTGTTCAGCATATTGCGACAACTTGGCAAGGTGATCTTGCCACTGATCAGCATGCAAAGGCTGATCAGTGGCTGCTTGCGACTTCTCTTGTGAATGTTGAGAGTGCGGCATGTTATTTACGGCGAATAAGTGCGCTAACTAACATACCTGCAGCAAACGCAATACCTGCTGTTGCAAGCGGATTCTCAGAGGCAAGCTGACGTGTTTTGCTACTGTACTCACCTAGTTTCTCGCGAGCTTGAGCTTGTTTCTCTGAAATAGTTTGTGCTGAATTTGATGCGCCTTCACGGACTGAATGCTCAGCTGATGCAGCACGAGTTGACAGCGCGTCAACTGCATGATGAGCTGCCTCAGTTGCTTTTTCCGTAAATGGCGCCTCTACTTCAGTTGGTTTCGGATTTGTTTTGCTGTTTGCAGTACTTGAATTCGATTTCGACGTTGCTGTAGCCATGATCATTCCTTAAAAATTGCCATTATTGGTATTCAATAGCTGGCAACCTTTATACCAATTATTAAATCATTTAATTTCAGGGTGTTATATTTTTAGACTATGAGATCAACATAATTTCTAGTAACTATTGCACAGTCGTTAAGTAAAAATTACAGGCTAGGAAAGATGTACGATTCATTTGTAACTATTCATTGGTTATTCATTAATCATTTTTCCCCAATTCGTCGCCAATAAAATAGTAAAAAAAATTTTTTTATTTGTTTTCCACTTTTTCCCACGTAATTCAGTGGCTTTGCTTGAAGCCTTATTTTTTCTGGCTTTAGAAGCCTATTATGATGATCAGCTTACTTGACAAAAAGCCTTGTCAAGCCCTAAACTGGAGCACTGTGGTAAAAAGTGGTTTTTAGTGGATCAAATTGGATCGGAAATAATCATTAACAATTTATAACCTATTTTAAGGCTAATTATGTTTAGGGGTGCAAGCTCGCTGAGTTTGGATGATAAAGGACGCTTTGCGGTACCAACCAAGTACCGAGACGCGATCTTGTCTGAAGATCAGGGAACGGTTATTTGCACAGTCGCACTGAATGAGCCTTGTTTGTGGTTATACCCACTAGCCGAATGGCTAGAAATTGAAGAACGATTATTAAAGATCTCTAACATGAATCCACGAGCACGCCGAATGCAACGTATGTTGCTTGGCAATGCTACAGAGTATCAACTAGATAAAAATGGCCGGATTTTGCTTGCTCCTTCTTTACGAGCTCACGCGGAACTTGGAAAAAAAATCATGTTGGTTGGCTTGATGAATAAGTTTGAAATTTGGGATGAAGATCGTTGGCATGAACAAATGCGCCAAGATACTGAAATTGAACGCTTAGGTGAGTTTGAGGCAAATCCCGAATTCGATAACTTCTCGCTCTAACCACAATAATAAAAAGGCAAAAAATAGCTAATGACAGCGCAATTTGAACATGTCTCTGTACTGATGGACGAAACCATAGACGCTTTGGATATTAAACCCGAAGGCATTTATATGGATGGCACGTTTGGTCGCGGCGGACATTCAGGACAAATTCTTGCGCGCTTAAATGAGCATGGTCGTTTACAAGCAATTGACCAAGATCCACAAGCTATTAAAGCTGCTGAAAAGTTTGCAGATGATGCACGTTTTTCGATTGCCCATACCCGTTTTTCCAACCTTAAAACAGTCGCTGAAGACAATGATTTAATTGGCAAAGTAGACGGAATTTTATTAGATATTGGTGTGTCATCACCGCAGCTAGATGATGCTGAGCGTGGCTTTAGCTTCATGAAAGATGGCCCGCTAGATATGCGTATGGACCCAACCAGCGGCCGCAGTGCAGCACAATGGCTAGCTGAAGCTGAACTTGAAGATATCACTCATGTCATTAAAACCTATGGTGAAGAAAAGTTTGGCCGCCGTATCGCTCATAAAATCATTGAGACTCGAGAGCATACTCCAATCACTAGTACAAAGCAGCTTGCTGATTTAGTTGATGAAGCTGTACCAGTAAAAGATAAATATAAACATCCAGCAACACGTACATTCCAAGCGATCCGAATTTATATCAACAGCGAGTTAGAAGAAATTCAAACGGCACTACAAGCTGCTGTTGAAGTGCTTAAGCCCGGTGGTCGATTAGTGGTTATTTCGTTTCACTCGTTAGAAGATCGCATTGTTAAGCAGTTTATTAAAAAACAGAGTAAGGGAGAGGCGATACCCAGAGGTCTGCCTTTAACTGATGCACAAATAAATAAAAACCTGACGTTAAAGGCAGTGGGTAAAGCCATTAAGCCAAGTAAGGCGGAAATTGAAGCAAATCCTCGTTCACGCAGTTCTGTGTTAAGGGTTGCTAAGAGGTTGTAATGAAAGCAAAAGCGACGAATCGTCAACCTAATTTATTTGTTGAAGTGTTTAAAGGTCTTGCTGCTAATAAGCTGACCTTAGCCTTGTTGGTTGTGATTCTCGCGTCAAGTTTAAGTGTTGTGCAGGTGACGCATTTAGCGCGTCAGCAGTTGATAACACAAGATGAGTTATTGCAAGAACGTGATGAGCTCGATCTCGAGTGGCGTTACTTGCTTGTAGAAGAAGAGTTTTATTCGCAGCATGCGCGCATTGAAGAAATCGCGACCATGCAATTAGAAATGAAACGGCCGACTAGCCAAGACGAACAGGTGGTAGTACTGCAATGAGAAGCAGAGGGAAAAAGCCAACTAATACCTTGATCACATGGCGCTTTATGCTTGTGTGCTCTGTGCTGCTTTTAGTCTTTATGACACTGGTTGCACGTGCCGCATTTTTGCAGGTTATTGAGCCCGATAAAGCACGTTCTGAAAGCGATAAACGTACCGTTCGCGTTGAAAAACAACATGTACAGCGCGGAATGATCTTTGACCGTAACGGCAAAGAGCTTGCGGTGAGTGTGCCTGTTGTAAGTGTGTATGCTGATCCCAAGGCACTGCATAAATCATTAACGAGTAAGGTGCTGCGTCAAGCGCGTAAGAATGGTGAAGATCAAAATGCACTTGCTGAAAATACGGCTGAACTAAACAAGCGCATCGCTACTTATTATAACAATGACATTCGTTGGCGTGAGCTTGCGGATGTATTACGCATTGAACCAAGTAAAATCAACTCCCGTCTTCGTGATAATCCAAAACGCCGTTTTGTTTATTTAAAACGTCAAGTAACACCTGCAGTTGCAAACTATATTGGTGATTTACGTTTACCGGGTATCCATCTGCTGGATGAGTCTAAACGTTACTATCCGGCAGGAGAAGTGACTGCACATGTGATTGGTTTCACAAATATCGATGGTCATGGTATCGAAGGTATTGAAAAATTATACGAAAAATCGTTAACCGGTGTTGAAGGACAAAGAACAATACGTAAAGACGCTCAAGGCCGAGAGGTCGAAGTGCTTGATGAGCGTGAACGTGTTGAACCAGAAAATATCCATTTAAGTATCGATCAACGTATTCAAGCGATTGCCTACAAGGCGATAAAATCGGCTGTGCTGACATATAAAGCGACCTCGGGCTCAGCTATGGTCGTGGATGTAAAAACAGGCGAAGTATTGGCTATGGTAAATAGCCCGTCGTTTAATCCTAATAATCTTAATGATGCTGCTCCACATAAGCGTCGAAATCGAGCAATTACTGATTTGTTTGAGCCAGGCTCAACTGTTAAGCCGCTAGCCATTTTAGCTGGTTTAGACTACGGCTCAATTCAACCGGATTCAATTGTTGATACTTACCCTGGCTGGATGCGTGTTGGTGGCAGCCTTGTCCAAGATACGCGTAACCATGGTGAAATGACATTAAGAGAAATCTTAAAATACTCAAGTAACATGGGTGTGACTAAAGTTAGCCAAGACTTACCAAAAGACTATTTTGTCGGGCTTTATCAAAAAGTCGGATTTGGTAGTGATAGTGGAACAGGCATGGTCGGTGAAAGTAGCGGCTTGTTTTACCCTAATCGTCGTTGGTCAGATCATGAAATAGCAGCATTATCATTTGGCTATAACTTAGCTGTGAGCACCGCACAAATGGCACGTTTTTATGCCATGTTAGGTTCTGGTGGCGTGATGCGTCCTCTTACTGTGCTTAAGCAAGAGTCAGTGCCTGAAGGTGAGCGCATTTTTCAGCAAAAAGATGTTGAAGCTGTCGTCCATATGATGGAAAGCGTGTTCGAAAAAGGCGGTACGGCACAAAAAGTTCACGTCGATGGTTATCGCGCAGCTGGCAAAACAGGTACCTCTAAAAAAGCCGCTGTAGGTGGTTATGGTGATGAGTATGTCGGCTACTTTGCTGGTGTTGCACCGGCAAGCAATCCACGTTTAGCGGTAGTAGTATTGATCAATGAGCCGGGTGGAGATGTTTATTATGGCGGTGCGACGGCAGGCCCTGCATTTGCAGAGATTGTCTCCAATGCCTTAAGAATTTTAAACGTCGCACCGGATAAAGATGCGGTTGCGTACGTAGAAGGCAAAGATAACGATGCGTGATTTAAAACCAATTCTGAGTCAAATTGAAGTTGAGGCCACTAGTTTGCTGGTTAATCAACTACGTCTTGATAGCCGAGACGTAAAAACAGGCGATGTTTTTGTAGCTGTTAAAGGCCATCAACTAGATGGCGGACAATTTATAGATAAAGCCATAGAAAATGGCGCTGTAGCAGTCATTGCTGATAGGTTATGCGAATTTGAAAGTGATTTTGAATCGCTTTACTTGGTCACAGACCTAGCGAAAAAACTACCTGCTTTAGCTGCTGCGTTTTATCATCAACCGTCAAAGCAATTAGATCTGGTTGGCGTTACTGGAACAAATGGTAAATCAACCACAACTGCGATGATCGCGCATTTAGCACAGCAATGTCATAAATCAGCAGCGGTCGTGGGGACGCTTGGCTATGGGCATCCAGAGCAATTAACTCCATTAGTTAATACCACACCATCAAGTGTTGATTTGCAGCGAATTTTGTTTGAATTACATGAACAGCACACCGATGTTGTTGCAATGGAAGTTTCATCACATGGCCTTGTGCAACAGCGTGTTGACCATTGTCAGTTTAAAGCAGCCGTTTTTACTAATTTATCTCGCGACCATTTAGATTATCATGGCACTATGGATGCTTATGGTGATGCAAAGCTGATGTTGATGCGTGATCACAATCCTGAGATTGTGGTTCTCAATCAAGATGATACACAAGTTGAGCAGTGGTTAGAAAAATACGACTTTAACAACTTAATTTGCTACGGCCATAAAAACTTAGCACCAGAAGGTGCGCGCTATGTTTACTTTAGCGATGTTGTTTATAGCAACACCGGGATTTCGGCAACATTCGAAACAAGCTGGGGTCAAGCACAGGTGCAGTCTGCATTATTTGGTGAGTTTAACTTGTATAATCTGGCTGCGGCGATGGCCACTCTACTTGGTATGGGGTATCCGCTGGCACAGTTAGTTGCTGCCTGCAAAACACTGCAACCAGTGGCTGGTCGTATGCAAGCGTTTAGCGTACCAGGGCAGCCAACCTGTATTGTTGATTACGCGCATACACCCGATGCGTTGGCATTAGCATTACAGGCTTTACAAAAGCATGTACCTGGAGGCGTAAGCTGTGTGTTTGGCTGTGGTGGTGACCGTGATAAAGGCAAGCGCCCAATGATGGCAAAAGCCGCTGAAGGCAACGCAGACCGTATTATTATTACTAGCGATAATCCGCGCAGTGAAGACCCTAATGCCATTATTGCTGATGTGGTGGCAGGTCTTGAGCATGCTGAAAAAGCCCATTGTGAAGCTGATCGCGCTAAAGCAATTAGTTATGCAATAGAGCAGGCCGGTGCTGATGATGTGGTTTTAATTGCCGGTAAAGGCCATGAAGATTATCAAATTATTGGCGATACACGAATCGACTTCTGCGATCGCCAATATGTACAACAACAATTAAAAGAAAAATCGCAAGGGGCGCAGTTATGATCCCTATGGATTTTGATTGGCTAGCAAAAGTTCTAGCAACTGATTACCAAGGTGGTAATCAAACGGTAAAAAATATTAACACCGACACCCGTACTCTGTGCGAGGGTGAAGTGTTTTTAGCGCTACAAGGGCCTAACTTTGATGGTCATAAATTTGTTGCGCAAGCAAAAGAGAAAGGGGCGATTGCAGCTATTGTAGCGCGTCCTGTTAATGTTGATATTGTGCAGTTTGTGGTGAGTGACACACGTATAGCGCTAGGCCAAATTGGCGCAGCTGTGATGGCACAGGTTGCACCAAAAACAATCGCTATTACAGGTAGTGTGGGTAAAACCACAGTAAAAGAAATGTGCGCGGCGATTTTATCAGGTCATGGTGAAGTACTGGCAACCAAAGGTAACTTTAATAATGACATTGGTGTACCTCTGACCTTGTTACGTCTTGAGCCACAGCATCAATATGCGGTAATTGAATTAGGCGCCAATCACATTGGTGAAATAGCTTACACAGTCGCGATGACTAAACCTGATGTTGCTGTGGTTTGTAATGTGGCTGAATCTCATTTAGAGGGATTTGGATCATTACAAGGTGTGGCTACCGCAAAAGGCGAAATCTACGACGGCCTGAAACCTGACGGTGTTGCAATCGTTAACAGCGATAGTGATTTTGCAGATTACTGGCTCGAAAAACTAACTGATCGTAATGTAAAACGTTTTTCTACTCAGCAAAAACTAGATTACTGGGCAGAAGATGTGGTGCTTGACGAGCAAGCGCGTGCGTCTTTTGTGCTTTGCAGTAAACAGCAAAAAGTTCCTGTTACTCTCGCATTGCCGGGCAAACATAATATTGCTAATGCATTAATAGCGACAGCATTAACCACTGAGCTGGGTGTAAGCCTAGAAAGTGTTGCTAACGCATTAGCTGGCATGGGAGAAGTTAAAGGTCGTGTTAATGTACTTAAAGTATCAGACACTCTAACCGTAATTGATGATACTTATAATGCCAATGTGCAGTCAGTAAAAGCGGCGATTGATTTATTAAGCGACATGCCGGGACGTCGAATTTTTGCGTTAGGTGATATGGGCGAACTTGGCGAAGAAGCCCGCTTTTATCATCAGCAAGTAGGCGAATATGCAAAACAAAAAGGCATTGATGAGCTATACAGCCTAGGCGTATTAAGCAAATCGGCCAGTGATGTATTTGAAAAACCAAATCGTCACTTCTCGAACCGTGAACAACTATTACAACAATTACAAAGTGTGCTTACTGAATCTCAGCAAAAGACCACCCTTGTAGTAAAAGGATCGCGCAGTTCTCGTATGGAACTAGTGGTAGCAGATTTAGTTAATAGCCAGCAAGATGGCAACAATGGAGTATCGTCATGTTAGTTTGGCTGGCAGAGTATTTAACACAATATTATAGTGGCTTTAATGTTTTTTCTTACCTTACGCTGCGTGCGATTTTAGGTATTTTAACTGCGCTGCTTATCTCTCTTTATTTTGGTCCTAAGCTTATTCGTGGCCTACAAAAAATGCAAATTGGTCAGGTGGTACGTCACGACGGCCCCGAATCTCACCTATCTAAAAAAGGCACGCCTACCATGGGTGGCATTTTGATTTTAGGGGCGATTTTTACCAGTACATTACTGTGGGCTGACCTTTCAAACAAATATGTGTGGGCAACCTTATTTGTGGTGGGGTCATTAGGTGTAGTTGGCTTTATTGATGACTACCGTAAAGTGATCCGCAAAGACCCTAAAGGCCTAATTGCGAAGTGGAAATACTTTTGGCAATCAGTGATTGCATTAGTGGTTGCCAGTGCGCTTTATTTTACTTCGCAACAAGGCAGTGAAACCTCGTTAGTTGTGCCGTTTTTTAAAGATGTGTTACCACAGCTAGGGCTGTTTTATATCGTGATGACCTATTTTGTAATTGTAGGTACTTCGAATGCGGTAAACCTAACGGATGGCCTTGATGGTCTAGCAATTGTACCAACCATTTTGGTTGCTGCGGCGCTTGCTATTATTGCTTACTTAACCGGTAACGTTAACTTCTCAAGCTACTTACATATCCCGCATTTGCCATTAGCAAGCGAACTTGTGGTTGTATGTACTGCCATAGTTGGCGCAGGACTGGGTTTCTTGTGGTTTAATACTTACCCAGCACAGGTATTTATGGGTGATGTAGGCTCATTAGCACTCGGTGGTGCACTGGGTATTATTGCGGTGCTTGTTCGTCAAGAACTGGTACTTATCATCATGGGTGGTGTGTTTGTAATGGAAGCATTATCGGTGATTTTACAAGTAGGCTCTTATAAATTACGTGGTCAACGTATTTTTAGAATGGCGCCTATTCACCATCATTATGAATTAAAGGGTTGGCCTGAGCCGCGCGTAATTGTGCGCTTTTGGATTATTTCAATCGTGCTAGTTCTTGCTGGCCTTGCGACATTAAAGATCAGGTAAATGACAGTTATTAACGAGATAAAAAACAAACAAATCTCAGTGCTCGGACTCGGTGTAACCGGTCTGGGCATTGTGCGTTTTTTATTGTCTCAGAATATTAAACCAATTGTTGTTGATAGCCGCATGGCGCCGCCGGGTGCGGATTGGCTAAACGAGCATGCCAGCGAGTTAACTACGTTCTTTGGTGATTTAGAACAGGCAGACTTAGCCAGCAATGACATTATTATCATCAGCCCTGGTCTAAGCCTTGCTACACCGGCTGTTGCAAAGGCCATTGCTGCGGGCGTTGAAGTGATTGGTGACGTTGAGCTTTTTGCCCGTTTAACCGATAAACCAATTGTTGCGGTAACAGGTTCAAATGGTAAGTCGACAGTGGTTACCTTGGCGTTTGAAGTACTGAAAGCCGCTGGTTATAAAGTAGGGCTTGGCGGTAATATTGGCACAGCAGTACTTGATTTATTGTCGCAAGATTACGACGTTTATGTACTTGAGCTATCGAGTTTTCAGCTTGATACCACGCACAGCTTAAAAGCAAAAAGTGCCTGTGTATTGAATGTTAGCGAAGATCACCTTGATCGCTACCCAAGTTACCAAGCATACATTGACTCAAAGCAAAGTATTTATAACGGCTCAGAGCTTGCTGTTGTGAATGCCATTGATGTAGCAACCCATACAGCAAAGCAACCACAAGTAAGCTTTGCACTTGCAAATGCAGACTTTGCCTTAGTAGAGCATCAAGGTGAGACGTACTTTGCAGCACAAGGTAAACCTGTGTTACCTGCAAGCTGTTTGAAAGTTGTTGGCTCACACAATCAACAAAATGCACTAGCAGTTATGGCGCTACTAAGCCCGTTTAGCATTTCTACAGAGCATTATCAGCAAGCGTTTACTACGTTTACTGGGCTTGCACACCGTTGTCAGTTTGTCGCTGAAATTAATGAAGTGAAATACTTTAATGATTCAAAAGCGACCAACGTTGGCGCAACCATCGCTGCTATTGAAAGCTTAGCTGATCAAGCAAAGCAATTAGTTGTGATTGCTGGCGGTGATGCAAAAGGGGCTGATTTAGATGCCTTGAAACCCTATTTGAATGACAAAGTGAAAGCTCTTATTTGTTTTGGTAAAGATGCTAAAGCACTGGTGTCATTAACTGAAAAAGGTCATTTAACCACGAATATGCATGAAGCTGTGCAATTGGCAAAGCAGTTAAGTAGTAGCGGTGACATCGTATTGCTTGCTCCTGCGTGCGCCAGCATTGATATGTATAACAACTATATGCAACGTGGTGATGACTTTGCGCAGTGCGTATTGGCGGAGGCAATATGATCGCATTTGCCGACATTCGTGAAGCATTAACCCCTAAGCAATCGCCACAGCTTTATGATGTGCCGTTGTTGTATTGTATGTTGATGTTGATAGGTGTTGGTTTTGTGATGGTTACAAGTGCCTCAATGCCAACCGCAGAACGATTATTTGATAATCCGTATCACATTATTATTCGCCATAGCATGTTTTTAATCATGGGCTTTTTTCTATTTTGGATTGCCACAAGTGTGCCTATGGACTGGTGGAAACGCAGTAATGCCTATTTATTGTTATTGGGTTTAGGTTTACTGGTGTTGGTACTTATAGTTGGCCGCGAAGTGAACGGTGCAAAACGTTGGATCCCCATAGGCCCTGTAGGTTTTCAGGTGGCAGAAGCCGCTAAGTTATTCTTTTTTAGTTATATTGCCGGCTATTTAGTTCGTAAGCGCGAAGAAGTACAAGAAAACCTAAAAGGCTTTTTTAAGCCACTCGTTGTCTTTGGTGTTTATGCATTGCTTATTTTAATGCAACCAGATTTAGGTACTGTTGTTGTACTTTTTGTAACCACTGTAGGTTTATTATTTTTAGCCGGTGCTAAGTTATGGCAGTTTTTTGGACTGATCTTAACGGGCATTGCAGCCATTGTGGTGCTAATTATCGCTGAACCATACCGTATGGCCCGTGTAACTGGCTTTTTAGAGCCATGGGAAGATCCGTTTGGTAAAGGGTATCAGTTAGTACAATCACTAATGGCCTACAGTCAAGGCGGTTGGTTTGGCCAAGGCTTGGGGAATAGCGTACAAAAACTTCAATATCTACCAGAGGCGCATAATGACTTCATCTTTGCCGTAATTGGTGAAGAGCTTGGCTTTTTTGGTGTGCTGAGCATTTTGATAGTACTAGGTGTATTCGTATTTAGAGCCTTGCTAATTGGTCAAAAAGCCTTGAAGTGTGGCAAAGAGTACGAAGGCTATTTTGCCTTTGCAATAGGCATCTGGTTTGCGTTTCAAACCATGGTTAATGTTGGCGCAAGTGCCGGAATATTACCTACAAAAGGCTTAACATTACCGTTTATTTCTTACGGTGGTTCTAGCTTATTAATTATGACCATAGCAACAGGTGTACTTTTGCGGATCGATTTTGAAACAAAAATGGCGACTAAGCAGGCAACCTCACGTGGAGGTAAGCGATGAGTAAAAAATTACTTGTTGTTGCAGGCGGTACTGGCGGACATATTTTTCCGGGTATTGCCGTCGCTGATTTTTTAAAGCAGCAAGGCTGGCAGGTCAGCTGGATTGGCACGCCTGACAGAATGGAAGCGACAGTGGTACCTAAGCACCACATTGATATTGACTTCATTAATGTCAAAGGGGTTCGTGGTAACGGTATTAAACGCCTGATTAAAGCCCCGTTTATGGTGATGAATGCTATTTTTCAAGCGCGTAAAATTTTAAAAGCACAAAAGCCTGATGTGGTGCTTGCTATGGGTGGTTATGTGACCGGACCTACTGGAATTGCAGCTAAAAGCTTAGGCATTCCTTTGGTTATTCATGAGCAGAATGCAGTTGCAGGCATGAGTAACCGCTGGTTAGCAAAGTTTGCCAATAAAGTGCTTGCCGCTTTTCCATCTGCTTTTGCAAAAGAACACTGTGAAGTGGTGGGTAATCCGGTCAGAGCAAGTGTTGCAAATGTTACTGCTAAACAGACGACTACGCCGATTAATGTGCTTGTGGTGGGTGGTTCGTTGGGCGCGCAGGTACTCAATGAGACTTTACCTGCTGTATTCAGTGAACTTTCAGCGCTAACAACGCTTAATATATGGCACCAAACGGGTAAAAATAATGAACCGAATGTGACTGCCAGCTATCAACAGTTAGGACTAGCTGAAAATAGCAAAGTTGCTGAATTCATTGATGATATGGATAGTGCATATCAGTGGGCCGATTTGGTAATTTGCCGCGCTGGTGCGCTAACGGTTAGTGAGATTGCCGCAGCGGGTCGAATGGCGTTATTTGTGCCTTTTCCACATGCAGTGGATGACCACCAAACGGCCAATGCAAAGTATTTAGTGACTGAGCAAGCCGCGCTGATTATGCAGCAAAGTGAGTTTAATAAAACAGCGGTTGTTGAATTATTAACACCGTATGTAAACGCACCAGAGAAAATTTCAACAATGGCAAGTAAAGCAAAACAGCTTGCTATTTTAGATGCCACAGCCAATGTTGCCAAACGCTGTGAGCAACTAGCAGATAGAAGAGATTAGTAGTGAAAGAAAGCACGAAGAAAGAAAACAACACTCGTCCTGCGATGCGTCGTATCGACACCATCCACTTTGTTGGTATTGGTGGTGCAGGCATGGGTGGAATTGCCGAAGTACTTGCTTTTGAAGGCTACCGCATCACAGGTTCTGACATTGCGCACAGTGCGATGACTGAACGCTTAATTCAAGTGGGTGCAGAAGTATTTATTGGTCATGACGAAAACAACGTAAAAGATGCCAGTGTTGTGGTGGTATCAAGTGCTATTAATGAGCAAAACCCTGAGATTAAAGCAGCTAAAGCGGCGCGAATTCCTATTGTTCGCCGCGCAGAAATGCTTGCTGAATTAATGCGTTTTCGCCACGGTATCGCAGTGGCCGGCACCCATGGTAAAACCACAACAACCAGTTTAATTGCCAGCATTTATGCTCAAGCCGGTCTTGATCCAACCTTTATTATTGGTGGCTTGTTAAACAGTGCTGGTAGTAATGCCAAGGTCGGTAAAAGCGATTTCTTAATTGCTGAAGCCGATGAGAGTGATGCGTCATTCTTACACTTACAGCCTATGGTTTCGGTGATCACAAACATTGAAGAAGATCACATGGATACTTACGGCGGCAGCTTAGAAAAAATGAAAGACACCTATGTTGATTTCATTCATAACTTACCGTTTTATGGTTTAGCTGTCGTGTGTATTGACTCTGAAGTTGCGGCAGAGCTTATTCCGCGTTTTGGACGCCCTGTTATTACTTATGGTGAATCGGCTGAAGCTGATTATCGCATGCTTGATTTTAGTCAAACTGCGAATACTTGTTCATTTAACGTAGTAAATAAGCAAGGCGAAAGCTTAGCTGTAACGCTTAATATGCCTGGCAAGCACAATGCACTTAACGCGACAGCGGCGATTGCAGTGGCAAAAGATCAAAACATTGCTAACCACGCGATTTTAGAAGCGTTAACAAAGTTTGAAGGGGTAGGCCGTCGTTTTCAGCATTACGGTACCTTTGAAAATGAGCGTGGCAGCGTGATGCTAGTTGATGACTATGGACACCATCCATCAGAAGTAGCAGCAACGATTGCAGCGGTTCGTGAGGGTTGGCCAGATAAACGTTTAGTGATGGTTTATCAGCCTCACCGTTATAGCCGTACTCGTGATTTATACGAGGAGTTTGTCAAAGTACTGGCTGACGTTGATCAGTTATTACTGTTAGATGTGTATTCAGCAGGTGAAGAGCCTATTGTGGGAGCTGATAGTAAGAGTTTATGCCGTAGTTTACGCCAACGAGGTAAAGAACCATTACACATCGCTAGCAGCTCTGAGCTTGCGGGTGTTCTTGCAGATACCCTGCAAGATAATGATTTAGTTTTAACACAAGGCGCTGGTAACATAGGCCAGTTAGTGAAAAAGTTAGCAGCAACCAACTTGTCAGTTGAACAACTAAAGCAGGTAAATATATGAGCCAGTTAAGCGACAAATTTGGCAAAGTAGCGGTACTTTTTGGTGGCACATCTGCCGAACGAGATGTCTCGCTAAAATCAGGCCAAGCCGTATTGAACGCTTTGCAAAGCGTTGGCGTTGACGCCATTGCTTTTGATCCAAAAGATAACTCATTATGGCAATTAAAGGATTTAAATATAGAGCGCGTATTTATTGCGCTTCATGGTCGTGGTGGTGAAGATGGCACCATTCAGGGCGCTCTTGAATTTATGGGTATTCCGTATACCGGTAGTGACGTACTTGGTTCTGCGCTTGCGATGGACAAAGTTCGCTGTAAGCACTTGTTTAAAGCAATGGGCCTGAGCACTGCACCATATACTGTTGTTGATAGCCGTAATGAATTTGATAGCCAAGCAATTATTAATGAATTTGGCAAAGTGATGGTAAAACCGTCACATGAAGGCTCAAGCATTGGTATGGCAGAAGCAAGCAGTGCAGAACAACTAGATGCCGCTTTAAACGCTGCATTTAAGTTTGATAGTCAAGTGTTGGTAGAGCAGTGGATCACTGGGCGTGAATTTACTGTAGCGGTACTTGGTCAAGATGTTCAGCCTGTTATTGAGATGACGACGCCAAATGGTTTTTATGACTACCAAGCTAAGTATCAATCGAACACAACTCAGTATCATTGCCCAGCTGATTTATCAGTACAAGAGACTGAGTTATTGCAAGATATGGCATTAAAAGCATTTGATTTAGTCGGTGCAAGTGGTTGGGGTCGTGTTGATGCAATGCGTGATCAGCAAGGTAACTTCTATTTATTAGAGGTTAATACTGTGCCAGGAATGACAGAAAAGTCGTTAGTACCCATGGCGGCAAAAGCAAACGGTGCTAGCTTTGAACAATTAGTGGTTCGCATTTTGGAGCAAACGCTTTAATATGCATCCGGTTTTAGAAAAAGCAAAGCAGTTAAAACAACAACTTAATTGGTCGTTGATATTTGGTGTGAGCTTTTTTTTAGTCGTGGTTTTTGGTCTAGTAAAAATCACGACAGGTGTGTCTGACTGGTTAGTTGAAAATAAAGATGCGCAAATAAAGCATTTATCGGTATTAGGACAACCCAAATATACAGATGAAAAAGCGATTATTGGCGCAATAAAAAAAGCGGATTTATCGAGTTTTTTTGAATTAGACGTGAAACATGTGCAACGCTTGGTACAAAGTTTACCTTGGGTTGCGACAGCTTCAGTAAGAAAGCAATGGCCAGATACTCTGCAAGTATACGTAGTAGAGCATCAAGCAGTTGCGCACTGGAACAGTGGAGCGCTTTTAAATCAATCAGGTGAGGTATTTGAAGCAACTAGCGATAAGCTACCTGATACACTTCCTCAGCTTTATGGCCCAGAGGGAAGTGAAATTGAAGCCTGGACAGCATTTCGTCAATTTCAAGAAATGCTTAAGGTCAATAATTTAGAGCTGACAAGTTTAGCGCTTTCAGAGCGCTTTTCATGGCAGTTATGGCTTGATAACGGCATTCGCCTGAATTTAGGTCGTAAAGAAAAAGCAAAGCGTGTACAGCGTTTTATTGATGTGTATCCGCGCATGGAACAACGTGCAGATGCACAAATTGATGTTGTTGATTTACGGTACGATACCGGTCTTGCAGTGAGCTGGAAGCCACTTCAAGAAGAGCAATTAGAAAATAAGAGTAAGGCATGACTAAGTCAGCAGAAAGAAACCTAGTGATTGGATTAGACGTTGGCACATCAAAAGTAGTAGCCACCGTTGGTGAGATCACCGCAGATAATAAACTCAGTATTGTGGGTGTTGGCAGCCAAGTATCGCATGGTATGGATAAAGGCGGCGTTAACGACCTTAACCTTGTTTCTGAATCGATTCGTCGTGCTATTGACGAAGCGGAGTTGATGGCTGATTGCCGTATCAGCTCTGTTTACTTAGGTATATCTGGTAAACATATTCAATGTCAGAATGAAAGCGGTGTGGTTGCAATCAATAACACTGAAGTGACTGATGAAGACATCGAGAATGTAATTCATATCGCGCGTTCAGTGCCTATTTCGGCTGAACGCAAAATGTTACATGCTCTGCCACAAGAATACAGCATCGACATGCAAGAGGGGATTAAAAACCCATTAGGTATGAGCGGTGTACGTATGGAAGCCCGTGCACACATTATTACTTGCTCGAACGATATGGCAAAGAATATTGAAAAGTGTGTTGAACGTTGTGGCCTTGAAGTCGATCAGTTGATCTTTACGGCTCTGGCATCATGTTACTCAGTACTAACGGATGATGAAAAAGAGTTAGGTGTCGCTGTATTAGATATTGGCGGTGGTACAATGGACATCACTATTTATATCAATGGTGCGCTGCGTCATTCGGCTGTTATTCCGGTTGCTGGTAACCAAGTGACTGGTGATATTGCAAAAATATTTAGAACACCTATATCACATGCAGAGTCACTCAAAGTACAATACGCATGTGCAAGCAGCCAAATGGCAAGCAATGAAGACACTATTGAAGTACCAAGTGTAGGTGGACGTCCAGCGCGAATCATGTCGCGTCATACTTTATCTGAGGTTGTTGAACCTCGTTTTAGAGAATTATTTGAGTTGGCGATGGAAGAAATACGCCGCTCAGGTTTAGAAGACCAGATTGCTGCAGGTCTCGTCATTACAGGCGGAACAGCAAAAATGACTGGCGCAATGGAAGTGGCAGAAGACATTTTCCAAATGCCGGTCAGAATTGGCAAACCAATCGGGATTGTTGGTTTGACAGATTATGTAGATGATCCTTCGTACGCGACCGCGGTTGGTTTGTTACAATACGGCCGTACAATGCAATCGATGAATGCACAAAAGTCGAAAGCGGAAGGTGATAATAATTGGTGGAACCGTATTACTAAATGGTTCCAAGGTGAGTTTTAAGACTCAAGTCGGAGAGTAAACATGTTTGATATGATGGAACAGCACAGCGAAGAAGCTGTCATTAAAGTAATTGGCGTGGGCGGTGGCGGCGGTAACGCTGTTGAGCACATGGTAAAACAACAAATTGAAGGCGTACGTTTCATTGCTGCGAATACGGATGCACAAGCATTACGTAATTCGTCGGCTGATGTAACTGTACAGCTAGGCACACAAATCACCTCAGGTTTAGGTGCGGGGGCAAACCCTGAAGTAGGTCGAAACTCAGCAGAAGAAGACGCTGAGACAATTCGTGCCAGCCTTGAAGGTGCTGACATGGTATTTATCGCTGCCGGTATGGGCGGTGGTACAGGTACCGGTGCTGCACCAGTGGTTGCTAAAATTGCTAAAGAGTTAGGTATTTTAACGGTTGCTGTAGTAACTCGTCCGTTTGACTTTGAAGGTAAGAAACGTGCGGCAGCAGCTGAACAAGGCATTAATGAGTTGTCAGAAATTGTAGACTCGCTTATTACAATTCCGAACAATAAATTGCTTAAAGTTTTAGGTAAAGGCACTACACTATTAGATGCCTTCGCAAAAGCAAACGACGTTTTATTTGGTGCGGTACAAGGTATTGCAGAGCTAATCACACGTTCAGGTCTGATCAACGTGGATTTCGCCGACGTACGTACAGTTATGTCAGCGATGGGTACTGCGATGATGGGCACTGCATCAGCGTCTGGTCCTGACCGTGCACAAGAAGCGGCAGAAGCAGCTATTTCAAGCCCATTACTTGAAGATGTCGATTTAACCGGTGCTAAAGGTATCCTGGTTAATATCACAGCAGGTATGGATATTGCGATTGAAGAATTTGAAATTGTAGGTAATCACGTTAAGGCACTTGCATCAGAAAACGCAACAGTGGTTGTTGGTGCGGTAATTGACCCTGAAATGAGTGATGAACTACGCGTAACAGTTGTTGCAACAGGTTTAGGCGGCGATCGTCGTCCACAGTTTGGAATTGTTGATAATGGCTTTAAGAAAGCATCAGGCTCTGATGTACATAGCTCAATGAACCAAACGACTAGCAGCATGTATGTACCAAGCTTTGCAAGTCAAGGCAGCAGCGATGATGTAAGCATGTCTGCTGCGCCAGAAAAGCAAGAGCCAGTACAACAAAGTACAGCGAGCAGCTCAGTATCTAGCAGCACTGAGAGCAGCAAAAAGTCTGATAAATCAGAAGGTGGCGATTATTTCGACATTCCTGCTTTCCTAAGAAAGCAAGCTGACTAAGACAGATTTTGTTGGTAATTTTGTTCGATAAATAAACAAATTGGCAGCTGAATGTATTTATGATACAATTTGCCGTCTAACTGTAACTATAAGTGAGCGAACCTATGATTAAACAGCGTACGATTGCAGAAGTAGTCAAAGCCATAGGAATTGGACTTCATAAAGGTGAGAAGGTCACTATTACTCTCCGACCTGCGAGCGCAAATACTGGGATTGTATTTCGTCGCGTAGACCTTGATCCGGTTGTTGATTTTGAAACAACACCTGAAGCCGTTGGTGATACGCAATTGTGTACCTGTTTAACAAACAAAGATGGCGTTCGCTTATCAACGACTGAGCACCTTATTGCGGCGGTAGCGGCAATGGGTATTGATAATCTAATTGTTGAATTAGACAGCTCAGAAGTACCTATTATGGATGGTAGTGCATTACCATTCATCTACTTGTTACAAAAAGGCGGCATTAAAGAAGTAAATGCAGCTAAGCGCTTTATTCGTATTAAAGAAAAAGTACGTATTGAAGAAGGCGATAAATGGGCTGAGATCGAACCATACGATGGTTTCCACATCGATTTTGAAATTGCGTTTGATCACCCTGCAATCAATGAAAGCCGCCAACGTATCGGTTTAGATATTACGACGCAAAGCTTCACAGAAGAAATCAGCCGCGCACGTACTTTCGGCTTTATGAAAGATATCGAGTATATGCACGCTAACAACCTAGCATTAGGTGGTAGCATGGATAACGCAGTTGTATTGGATGAGTTTAAAGTACTAAATCCAAACGGCTTACGTTATAGCGATGAGTTTGTTAAACACAAAATCTTAGACTGTGTGGGCGACATGTTTATGACTGGCCACAACATTCTAGGTAAAATCACGGCTTATAAATCAGGCCATGATTTAAATAATAAACTACTTCGTAAAATTATGGCGACTGAGTCAGCATGGGAATGGGCAACATTCGATACCCCAGTGACTATGCCAGCACCAGGCTTAGAAGTAGCGACAGCTTAATCGCAAGCATATTACAGTTATAAAAAATGACGCTTTAAGCGTCATTTTTTTTGTTTAGCTTATAAGCCTAGAATCGCTTCAAGCTCGACCAACTGATTGATTTGATAAGTTGGTTTAATATCTTCTGGTAACTCAACCCCAGGATGTTGCAACCAGCAAGTGTCGATACCAACATTATGACCGCCTAAAATATCGCTAGCAGCGGTATCACCCACCATTAAAATCTGCTCTTTTGGTGGATTACCCATTAATTGGAAAGTATGCTGAAAAATTTCTGGAGCAGGTTTGGCTTTACCGACTAACTCTGAAATAACCAGCCAATCGAACATATCCTGTAAACCTGTATGCTCTAAACGCTTTTGCTGTAGTTTAGCAAAGCCATTGGTAATAATGCCTAACTTGGCGTGTGGCTTTAATTTAGTCAGTAGTTCAACCGCACCAGGAAGTGGCACACAAATAGAGGCCATAGCGTCTAAAAAGCCATCATTTAAGGTTTTTGCTGGCACATCTAGTTTATTAGCCCACTCTGTAAAGCGGGTGATCTGTAGCTCACTGGCAGTAATTTCGTGCTTTTGATAAGCAACCCAAAGCGGTTTATTAGTTGCTTGGTAATGATGATAATCTGACTCAGTAAATTCTACGCCATAATTGGCAAACATTACCCTGAGGCCTTCAAATGCATTAAAACTAAATAGTGTTTCGTCGGCATCGAATAATACGTGGCTATACTTCATGGTTATCCTAATTACTGATTAAACAAAACAGGGTAGGGTGTAAAAATGGTGCCATTGCAAGCGTTAGCGCTTGTACATAAGTACTTTCGCGTGTCGCTAAGTGATTGGTCAATAAACCAATAGCGCCACCTTGCTGCTTGATATTAACAGTATTGAATGCATCATCCATTACATCTCCCAGCTCTTTACCGGCCAGTAAGGCATCATAAAAAGGTTGAGGTAAAGGTAGGTTGCTACTGCGGCCAACGCTAAATTGCTGCTGGTTTGCAATCACCACAAAGGCAAAGGTTGCTGCGCCATAACTAAATTGTTCTGCGCCTCCCTCCATTGCGGCATAAAAGTCGGCATCAAAGTGGTTTTGGCAATACTTAACACGGTTTTCAGCGCCGATACGGGTTTCATCTTCACCTAGTGGCTGATCAGGCACACCCGATGGTGCATGCTCACCTTTGCATTCAATGGTATATTCTGGGAAATAAAGACTAAAGACATGTTTAGCCGCGTTAATTTTTACAGGGTTCTTTGAACCGACAATAACACGTAATGTTTTTTTCAAGCTGGCGACTCCATTATTTCGGTTGAGCCAGCAGTGTACCCGAGTGAGTTAAATCGGCAAGTCAACTGGGGCTAAATTTTCAAGTGCGCGCTTTTTCAAAATAATATCTTTGATCAACGGTGTTAAGACCAATTCCATTGCAAGGCCCATTTTACCGCCCGGCACAACAAGCGTGTTTATGCGTGACATAAAACTGCCTTCAATCATGCGCAAATAATAGGGGAAATCTACGTCTTCTATGCCTCGAAAACGGATCACAACAAAACTTTCATCAAGAGAAGGAATATCTTTTGCACTGAACGGGTTAGAGGTATCAACCGTTGGCACCCGTTGGAAGTTTATATGTGTTCGTGAAAACTGAGGGGTAATATGGTTAATGTAATCATCCATACTGCGCACAATTGAGCCCATGACAGCTTCGCGCGAATGACCTCGTTCAGAGGTATCGCGGATCAATTTTTGGATCCACTCAAGGTTGATAATTGGCACCATGCCAATTAACAGGTCAACATGTTTGGCAACATCATGATTTTCATCAACAGCACCGCCATGCAGACCTTCATAAAACAACATATCGGTATTGGGTGCTAAGTCTTGCCAAGGCGTAAAAGTCCCCGGCAATTGGTTATAAGGAACTGCTTCATCAAAGGTATGTAGGTAGCGCCTTATTTTTCCTTGGCCGGTTTCACCATAATGATAAAAAAGCTCCTCAAGGGCACCAAAATCGTTAGCTTCTCGGCCAAAATAGCTAATATGCTTGCCTTCTTGTTGTGCTTCACGGACCTTTTTATCCATTTCTGGACGTGTATAACGATGAAAGCTATCTCCTTCAATAAAGGCTGCATCAATATCTAAGCTTCTAAAAATATGCTTAATGGCATTGGTTGTGGTGGTGGTGCCAGCACCAGATGAGCCTGTAATTGCGATGATAGGGTGTTTAGCTGACATAATTATTCTCGTTATTTGTTGATACCAATCGACTTAAATACTGAAACATTCTAGCGCGCAGAATGGTCAGTAACTTAACACGATTGGTGTAGCGTGCATAAAATCAATCAGTCGAAACTGATAAAAAAACGAACACTCCCTAGTTATAAAGGTCGAGCATGGTAAGGTCAAGTGACTGTCAGATTAATTAGCGCTATCATGGCATATAAAAATTAAAAGAGAGAACCCTATGAAATTGATTTCGTCTTTACTTTTCGTCGCCGCAGGGACATTTTTTACTAGTCACGTAAATGCTGCGATGCCAAAAAGCGAAATACTACTTGCTGATTTTGATACTCCTTACGGTATGAAAGTCTCGCGGATAACCGATAATAAAAGTTACAACAATCAGCCATTTTTAGTTGATTCAGGGCTGTATTACACCCATGAGGTTATTGCTGAAACTGGACAGTCACAAACAGATATTGTGTTTTATAACTTTGCTACAAAAACTAGCGTGAATATAACCAATACGGCTGTTAGTGAATATTCACCAACTCTAATGCCAAATCAGCAGGCTCTCTCAGCAATCGTTGTCGAAGAAGATGGCAAACAAAAGTTATGGCAATATCCGCTTGCTAATGAGCAAACTGCAAGCCGTATTTTTGAATGGATTGAACCAGTTGGCTACCATGCATGGGGCGCTGAAAACGACCTAATTATGTTTATTTTAGGTGAACCACATACCTTGCAGTACACGAGTATTGCAGCCGCTAAACCGCGAGTAATTGCAGCTGATATTGGCCGTACGTTAGTTTTTGATAAACACACAAACAGTTATTTATTTAGTTATAACAAAGATAATCAACATTGGGTTGCACGCTTTGCGCCGCAAACTGAAGAGGTCAGTGACTTATTTAGGTTACCTGACTCTGTGCAAGATTTTGCTTTAATTGATCAAAACACTTTGGCATATGCGGTTAATAACCGAATTTACAAGCGCAGCCTAACAGAGCCTGAAGTGGTATCACAATGGCTTGATTTAAGGCGTTTTTGTGAAGGATCAATTTCGCGTTTAAATTATAAACATAACAAACTGGCATTTGTGTGTAATAAATGAGTAACGGTTTTACACTGATTGCTGTACTGTGACTAATAATTAACGCTATTGATAAGGGACGCATTTGTCTTTTTCTGCCGAACAACTTAGTGTACAGCTGGTTAAAGCGGGCTGTCGCAGTAATTTTAAAATTAAGAATATTAACGAATTTATGCCTGCAAACTCAAAAGAAGCTTTTTATGTTCATGAGCAAGGTGGCCAAGCTAAAATCGTTATTAGACCAATTTTTGAAGTATTTAGTGCTGACTTTGATGCAATCGAAGGTATTACGCGTGTTAAAGACTATTTTCACAGCAGTGAAATGACACGCTTTCCAACGCGAATTTATAAAAGTGCGCATCCCATTCATTATGGTATCGCATTTAAAGTCACTTCCTCTGAAGCGGCTGAGCAATTTATAAATAAATTAAGCGCTATTTTGGCGCAATAAAAAGGGCCACATAGTGGCCCTTTTTGCATCTAGTAGGGTTAGCGTTTAAGGAAGCTATTTACTGAACTTAACTCACGTTTTTTCAGTGCAATACAATCATTAACGCTTTCTTCAAGCTTACTAAGAGAGCGTGCATACCCTGGTACTTCAGTGATTTTATCATTGAAGAAGGTTTTGGTTTTCTCTAGGCTTTGTGCATCACAGCTTGCGGTAGTGAAGAACGGCAAGTTTGGTACAAAGAACGGTGGTAAGCTCTTAGTGATCGCATCGTAATTGTTGTAAATCCATTCAATAAACAGTGCTTCACGTTCTTTACCATAGCCTAAACCACCTAACAGCGTGCGCATATCTGAGGCTGTTACGTCATTAGTTAAGCTGTATTCAAGTACTGCTTTTTGTAGCTCTGGTTTACCAAAGTAACCCATTGCTGCCAGCATCTTAGTACGTACTTGTGGATCTTTTGTGGTTTTAAAGGTTTGCTTGTACTTTTCAAGTAACTTCGCATCACCATGGTAAGCAGCAAGATTTAAGTAAGTTGATGCTAAGTATGGGTCTACATTTTCAGGATTATTTAAGTAAAGTGCTGCTTGCGCTTTTGCGGTATCAATTACTTTTTGATCTTCACCATCAAAACCTAAACGCGTAATCACTTGCGCACGTAATTGTGATACTGCCGCGTCTTCATCTGCTTTTGCTGTTAAACCATACTGCTTGGCAGCAGGTGAAATGCTGTTACGGATAAACTTAGGCCATAGCTCACGGTTGCTGTCGTCTTCGAATACACGTTTTTGAGAAGCAAGGTAACCTAATGCTGTATTTGCGACTAATGGGTGCGCATCACTTACGAAGGCTTCTAAAGTTTGCATTAAGTGAGCGGCAGAAATAACACCTGCATCAAGTAATGAATCAACAGCAGAAAGCAGCGCTAAGCGTTCACGAACCGTTAGTTTGTCAGCAGCGTTATCGAGTAGGGCATTGAACTGTGCGTCATCTAATACCCAGCGGTAATAGCCCATTGCACCTTGATCTGGGTAGATCCACTCAGGTTCAAAGTCGAGAGTCAGTTGCTGTGTTTCTTTGTTAAGCAGTACACTTGCGGTTTTAACTTTGTCGCCCGCACCATACTTAATCGCAACCGGAACATTCCAAAGTTGTGCAGGTGCATCAACGCCAGCATTTACAAAACGGCTTTGGCTGATATTAATTTTTTTACCATCTTGCGTTACTTTGATAAGTGGGAAAGATGATTGTTCGATAAACGATTTTAGAACACTGGCTACATCTTTATTAGACGCTTCGCCTAGTGCTTGCCATAGATCCGCGGCTTCTGCATTCTTATACGAGAATTTCTTCAAGTAAGCACGAATACCTTGCTGGAATGCATCTTCGCCAATCCAGTTTTCAACCATAGATAAAACTGCACTACCTTTGCTGTAGGCAAGGCCAAGGCCATCCATAATGTCAGCTTCAGTTTTGATTGGTTTACGAATAGGCTTGGTACTTAAACGTGCATCTAAGGCCATTACATAATTTTGTGGTAAATCTAAGTGCGACTCAAACTCAGGGTTAATTTGTGCTGTGATTTTCGCTGCCATCCAGCTTGCGAACGCTTCGTTTAACCATAAGTCATTCCACCATTTCATGGTCACTAGGTTACCGTACCATTGGTGGGCTAACTCATGGGCAATAATTGATACATTACGCTCTTTTTTGCTGCGCGTTGCTGTCGCTAGGTCTACCAGTAAAATATCTTCACGGTAAGTCACTAAGCCTGCATTTTCCATCGCGCCAAATGGGAACTCTGGTACTGCCACTGAGTCTAGTTTTTTGTAAACGTAAGGAATGCCAAAATAATCTTCCAGTGCTTTTAACACGCGAGGCATATTTTCTTTTGCGTAATCAGCAAGGTGAATTTTACCTTGTGGAGTCAGTACACGGCCAGGGATCGGCATGCCTTTAATTTCAAGCTCTTCAAACGGGCCTACAGCCATGGCGACTAAATAAGAAGGAATAGGCGGCGTTTTATCAAAAAAGTGTGTTGTCATATCGCCATCAACTTTGGTTTTTAATACCGGTGTGTTGGCATACACTTTTTGTGATGTTGGCGCTGTGATTGTTAGCTGAAAAGGTATTTTATAACTAGGCTCGTCAAAAACGGGGAATGCACGACGCGCATCACTCATTTCAAATTGGGTGAAAAGGTAAGGCGTACCTTGGTCTAAGGTTTTATATAAACCAACACTTTGACGGTTATAAGGTGCGGTAAAATCAACTTTTAAAGTGTATTTACCAGGCTGAATTTTTTCTTCACACGCGAATTTAACTTTGCCTGTTTTTAGCATTTCAGCGCTTAGGTCGCAGTTTTCTGCACCTAAAATTTTCGCCATACTAACGGCATAATCAATACCGTTTAATTCGATGTAATTCGTTGCTTTTAGAACTTCTAAAGCAATTTCGGTATGACCAGAAAAATTGTCTTTTGCAGGATCAAGCGTTAGTGCTACTTGTTGTGAGCTAGGCTTGGCAAGCTTTTCGATAACATATTCATTGGCATGGGCAGAGCTAACAGCAAGTGCAACACTTACCGTTAATAGGCTTTTTAAGAACATAAATATCCCTGATTTTTTGTTGTTAGAAAGGCACCTGCTATGAGGGGCGAATCACCATGCTATCAGGTTTTAATTTGAACAGTAATAAATAGTTAGTAACAAAGTTTGTCAGTTAATTATGACGGTCGATGAAACGTTGCCAATGCAGTTGCGGGTTTATTTGTCGGACGTTTTGTAAAACGGCATTTAATAACGGCATATCAGTAAAGCGTTGCTCGTTGAAATCTTTAAAACCAAGTAAGTAGTTAAAAGCATCTTTGCTGTTTGCTTGCAGGGCATGAATTCGCACTTGTTGTTCGAAGTTAAGCCGTAAGCTGCTAATTGCGGTTTTCATACCTTGTTGATCAACATTTGGAATCGCGCATTTTTGTAAATAACCAGCTCGCTCACCTTCGCCAGAAAACCAAATACGTACTTTTTCGCTATAGCGACCTGACTTAGCGGGTAAATCAAACATTAGTCGTTGCTGGTTTTGCTCGTTTAAGAAGTCTAAGTACTGATCAAGTCCTGCATCGAGTAATGCATTATGAATAGGCACATAGCGGGGCTTGATCTTGCCATGTGTATGAAAGTCAAAGCAGCGAATGCCATCAAGGGTCACTATATTATCAAGAGTTAAATGGCCAATTTCATCACTGTAGGCACCGGTGTAATAAGCAAATAAAGGTAGCCAAAAATGCCAATGCTTAGCTTGTTCACGAACTAAACGCTGATCACCATAGATGTAACCATTATACAGGGTATGTAATTCCATGGCCGAAAAGGGCCTACGACCAAGATGGGACTTCAACCTAAAACCTTGATAATAAAGATGTGTCCAGAAGAGTATACCTGATAAGTATCAAGTTTCCAGCTTAACGACACAGCCATAAATACGGCCGTGTCGTTGTAAGCTCAAGGATTGGAGTTAATCGCAAAGTGCTTTAGCTAGACCAACAGGTTCGATTTCAACGCATACTTGATCATCGTTCCAGTTTAAACCAACTAGCGCATCATCTTCGTTTAGGTCTTCAACCCATTCGTCCAAAAATTCATCTAGGCCAATTTCGACTGGCGTATAGTCTTGCCACTCGTCTTTACATTGTGCTTTTGCTGCGTCTTCAGTGCCCCAAAGTAATAGCACATCAGTGTCGCTAAATTGGTTTGATTCACAGACAACAAAACCACCATCTTCGGCACCCAGTGCCCACATAGATTCGTTCAAGCGAACTTTTTCAACAAAGCTAACTAATTCTGATTCAATTTCGATATCGCTCATTTGCGTAACCCTTATCTTTATTTTCGTGGATCTGTTTGTTGTACCGCCGCGTTATCTGCAAATTTATGATAAAACTCTACTAAGCGTGTTAGTTGACTAAAATCAGTTAATTCACGAAAGCGGATCCAATCTAGCAAGCAGTATAAACTGATGTTGAGGTATTCACAGCTTTTAAATACTGGCTCAGATAAATGATCATTTAAATAGGCTAATGTTTCAGCAATTCGTTCGTTTTGTAAATTAAAAAACAATTTATCGTCGTGGGTATTAAATCCAGAGCGCTGGCAAAGTAACATTTCTACGAGTGAATCATTGCAAGCATTAATAATGGTTAAATAATTTTCTTGTTGCCAACTGAGTAATGTTTGATCTGTATTTTCTAGCAAGTAGCGAATTATTGAGTTGGAGTCAAAAACATGAAAGCCTTTATCAATTAACACAGGAATTTTTCTAGCCGGATTATGAGCAATCATGGTTTTACGGTCTTGCTCAGAGAAAATATCTAGGTTTATAAATTCAAGAGCTTGCTTATTGAGTGCAGCCCAAATACGAATACGGCGCACAAAAGGTGAGGTGGTCGAGCCTAAAAGTTGCATTTTGAGATCCTTCGCAAAAAAAAGCCGCTGGTTAGGCGGCTTTCAAATATTCGTATGAAATCAGTCAGTACGGCTTGTTACTTCAAGCAGGTGGTAACCGAACTGTGTTTGGACCGGACCTTGTACTTGGTTAATGGGAGCTGAAAAAACCACTTTATCAAACTCAGGTACCATCATGCCTGGACCAAACTCACCCAGTGCGCCACCATCTTGCCCCGATGGGCAATTAGAGTGAGCGCGCGCAAGTTCTGCAAAATCAGCGCCCTGTTCAATTTGCTGTTTTAAATCTAAACAGTGAGCTTCACTGTCTACGAGAATGTGTCTTGCACTGGCTACTGCCATAACATCTCCCTACTATGTGTTTTAGTATTAAATTACTAGTCTAGTTCAATATTTACTGAACGAAAAATTAAATTTATTTTGCAGCTAGTTCTGCTTCAATCGCATCACGTAACTCTTTAGATTCTGGCTTGGTTTTACTGTTGAAGCGCTGCACTGTCTTACGGTCTGCAGACACTAAGTATTTGTAAAAGTTCCAGTTAGGTGAGCTGGTTACTTCGTTTAAATGTTTAAATATAGGGTTTGCATCACTACCGCGAACAGCACTGGTAGCCATCATATTAAAAGTCACCCCATAGTTAATAAAACAAACTTTTGCTGTGTCTTTTTCATCGTCTTCTTCTTGAAAGAAGTCATCAGAAGGAAATCCTAATACAACTAACCCGCGGTCTTTGTATTCCTTATGGATGGCTTCTAAGCCTTCAAACTGACCGGTAAAACCACAATTACTTGCGGTATTGACGATCAATAGCGGCTTGTCTTTAAATTCACAAAAGTTAATTGATTCTTTTGAGCGCAATTTTCGTAATGTAACGTTGGTGAAATCGTCGCATTGGCTAGTTGATTTTGCTGTTGGCGTCGCTTCTGTGGTTTGTGCTGCAAGGTTTGTTGTAATTAGACCTGCTGCAAGTAACAAAGCATATTTATACATACTAATTTCCCGCTAGTTATTTGTGATGAATATACGCTAATATGCGAAAAAGTGATCATTTAATTTCAGCTATTTATGACGATTCGTACAGCAACTCAAAACGATTTAACTGATATTGTCGCGATTTACAACGAGACAATTCCTGGACGTATGGTAACCGCAGATACCGAAGAGGTGACGGTTGCGGACAGGCAAGTATGGTTCGATAGCCACTCAGAAAAACGACCTATTTTTGTATGTGAACAGGCAGGAAAGGTGGTTGCGTGGATGAGCTATAAATCTTTTTATGGCCGTCCCGCTTATGATGGTACTGTTGAAATCAGTATTTATATTACCCAGCGAGCACAAGGACAAGGGCTAGGAAAACAATTGCTTACATTTTCAGAGCAACATGCAAAAACGCTTGGAATTAAGGTGTTGTTAGCTTTCATTTTCAACCATAACATGCCGAGTATAAAACTGTTCAAGCGCTTTGATTACTTGGTGTGGGGAGAATTGCCTGAGGTGGCTATTATGGATGGAAAACCTTATAGCTTAACCATTTTAGGTAAGCATATTGACGCATAACATGCGGTAAAACAGATAAAAAGTGCTAAGTCATTTGTGATGCTTCGAGTTTTTAGACTACGCTAATATAGGTAATTATTCTTATAGTGGGTGTGGTTTACAGTGCGCAGAATCTTAATTGTTGATAGCAATAGTGTTTTAGCGATGCGAGTAAAAGTGCTGCTGGAGCTGATCGGCTGCAGGGTTGAGCTATTACACTTTTCTATGGTTGATGATTCAGTAGTAGAACAAGACTTTGATCTTGTGGCTGCTTCTCATGGTGTACCAACGACAGTTATTCGAAGATTAATGGGCGGGTTTTCACATGACCGCTTTTTATTGCTTGCACCAAAAGCACAGCGAAGCGACCTGCTTGAGCACTTTAGCGTGGTCAATCGATTACTGCCAAATGCAGTCGTTATTTATCCTTTTTTTGCCAATAAGGAAATTAGCTCTTTACTAGAAGAGGTGCTTGAGCTCGATAGTGACAATATTCTTCAACTTCCTAAAGTGCTACTTGTTGATCATTGTGCAGAGCGTCTAGAAAAAATAGCGCTTAACCTCAAAGGCGCACATATCGAGACGTTAACTGCTGATAACTCATCCTCTGCAATAGAACTTATCAAAGAGCATGATATTGATCTATTAATCAGTGATTTTACGTTTGCTGATGGCACGGGGCTTGAGTTATTCATAAAGCTTAAAGCGTTACAACCGCATAGCCGTTGTTTATTGTATACCTCAAAACCGGATCAGGTTTCTATGGTTGCTGCAATTCGACAAGGGGTTGAGGATGTCTTGATCAAGCCTGTTGACGATAATAGCTTATTGCAGTCAGTGCATAAGCTTTGGCAAACCGAGTTATTAAAGCGTCACAATGCTGAGCTTGTTGAGCGATTACAAAATACCGTTGATGCTCTTATCGAAAAAGACAGCTTACTGCGGGTTATTTTCAAACATACTCCCGATGCCATTATTTTATTTGATCGCCATGGCAAGATAATCGAAACCAATGATGCATGTGAACAGCTATTCGATAAGCCCTTGAAGGAGTTTGAAAACTGTTCAGTATTCGATTTTTTTGATGCAACATCCATTTTACGTATCAAAGAAAAAATAGCGACGCTAAATAAAAATCGTCAGTTTAGTTGTGATTTAAGGTTACTTAAAGAAAACGGTAACACAGTTCCTTTGGTGGGATCGTTCAATGAGATAGACCATCATGGTGAAATAGCGCTTGCGGTAATCTTTAAAAATGTAACGCACTTAAAAGAAAAAGAAGACCTACTTTTAGAAGCGAAAGATATGCTTGAGGAAGAAGTCAAAGCGCGTACGGCACAACTAGAGCATGCAAAAAATGTAGCAGAAGCAGCAAGCCTCAGTAAATCTGAGTTTCTAGCGAATATGTCTCACGAATTAAGAACACCAATGCATTCTATTTTAAGTTTTGCTCGTTTTGGCTTAGAAAAAGTTGCTAATGACGACTTAAGCAAAGATAAATTAAATAAATATTTGTCACGAATAGAGCAAAGCGGAGAGCGGCTTTTATCTTTACTTAATAACCTTCTCGATCTGTCAAAGCTTGATGTCGGTAAGTTTCCTTTTAATCCGCAAAAGCACAACCTCAGTAACATTATAAAAACCAGTATTGATGATGTTTCGGGCACCGCGCTTGAAAGAAACATTATTATTCGTTTATCGGGGGGAGAACAAGGTATTACCCTTGATTGTGATGAAGAGCAGATCAACCAAATCATGCGTAATTTATTAGGTAATGCTCTGAAGTTTAGTGAGCCTAATAGTGAGATTGAAATTAGTTTGTCGTCACAAGAAAAAATGGCCGAAATCGCTGTTATTGACCATGGTATAGGTATTCCTGAGCAAGAACTTGAAAAGGTATTCGCTAAGTTTGAACAAAGCAGTAAAACTAATAGCGGTGCCGGAGGAACTGGGCTTGGGCTTGCTATTTGTCGCGAATTTGTCACTTTGCATCAGGGCACAATTAAGGCCCTTAATAATGAACATGGCGGTGCGACAATTATCGTTCGGTTGCCCCTGCAGATAGATTTACCAAAACACTTAACGAATGACACTAAACCAATAACACTTAATTCATAAAACGGAAGAAATAACATGGCCTTGAAGCGAATTTTAGCCGTAGATGATGAACCATTTAACTTAGAAATCATTGAAGAGATTTTTGAAGATCTCGATTTTGAGCTGAAGATGGTAAATAGCGGTCCAGAATGTTTAAACGTTGTTGAAGAATTTGCTCCACAAGTCATTCTGCTTGACGTAAGTATGCCTCAAATGAGTGGTTATGAGGTTTGTCGCAAACTAAAAGAGAATCCAAGTACAGAAAAGATTATTGTCATGTTCGTATCGGCAAGAGGCACTGTAGAAGAGCGAATGAAAGGCTATTCCGCTGGTGCTGAAGACTATATTGTGAAGCCATTTAGCCATCAAGAGCTAAAATTAAAATTATTGAACCTCAATCAAGTCCTTATTGAAAAAGAGGCTCTAGAGCAGCAAGTAGAAGATGCCACATCAACTGCGTTTAATGCGATGGCTAATAGCAGTGAAATGGGTCAAATAGTTAATTATATTGAACATATAGGTTCGATTGAGAGTGAACGTGAGTTAGGAAAAGCCTTTTTAAACTGCCTAAAGTCATTCGATTTACAAAGTAATGTCGAATTTAGATTAGGTACGCATGTTGAGCATTTTTCTGTAACAGGTGTGTGCTCACCGATCGTCATTGAATTGTTCGATATGTTAAAAAGAAAAGGGCGTCTTCATGAGTTTTCAAACCGCATTTTAGTTAATTACGACATGATTAGTCTGCTTATCTTAAACATGCCGGAGCAAGACCCCGATAAACATGGTCGAATTCGCGACCATATTTGCTTTCTAGTGAGTGTTACAGAGCAACAATTAAAGGCGATCATTACTAAAAAAGAGTTATTAAAACAGCAGCAACAACTAAATGAAGCTGTGAGTAATGTACATAGAAAATTTACTGGTTTAATCAAGCTGTTAGATGACAACCGAATTAGTAATGAGGCAGTATTTAAACAGCTACAAGAAGATCTTGAGCAGCGAATACCCACTATGGGCTTAGATGAAGACCAAGAGATATTTATTTATCAAAAGGTGGATGAAACGATTCAAAACTCGGTAGCCAGAGAAGAGTCTGTCAAAGGAGTTAAATCAGCGTTTCATGAAATCGAAAATGATTTATCGCAACTATTAACACGTTAATTTAGGCATCCCGCGGCAATCCTTTTTCAACAATACGAATTAGCCGCGCAGTTTTACGTAACTTAATTTGTCGCTTGTTTTGCTGTTGCTCGAGCGCCCATTCGATATGCTCGGCAACTAAAGGGCTGGTATTAACAAGCGTATCGCTCAAAGCTTGGATGATGTTGTCGTTGTAATCGGCATTACCTAATCCTACAGCGAGGTTTCGTTGCCAACGTTCGTAACCAATGCGGCGAATAGGGCTGCCTTCGGTATTTTTTAAAAACGTCGCTTCATCCCATGCAAAGAGCGTCAGTAAATCTTGGTCTTTAAGCTGTTGTCTGGGATGAAAGTCAGCTTCATCGGTTATTTGTCCGTAACGATTCCACGGGCAGACTAACTGGCAGTCATCACAGCCATACACGCGATTACCTAAAAGTGGGCGATACTCTTCAGGGATTGCACCTTGCAATTCAATAGTAAGGTAAGAGATACATTTACGCGCATCAACAACATAGGGCTCAACAATGGCACCGGTAGGGCAAAGGGTCATACAGGCTACACATTTACCACAGCCTTCAAAGCTATTTTCTTGATCAATAGGCAGCGGTATATCAACAAACAATTCACCTAAGAAAAACCATGAACCCGCTTCTTTGTTGATTAATAAGCTGTGCTTTCCACGCCAGCCTAGGCCTGCTTTTTCGGCCAGTTGTCGCTCAAGTACAGGTGCAGAGTCAACAAATGGACGAAAGCCTAACTGGCCAACATGTTGTTCAATTTGCTGGCCTAACTTTTTTAGGCGGTTGCGAATTAACTTATGGTAATCACGACCTAGTGCATAGCGACTAATATAGGCTTTATCGGTCTGTTTGAGATTTTTAGCAAAACTTGCATCAGGTGGTAGGTAGTTCATTTTTACTGAGATGACTCGCTGCGTGCCTGGTACCAGCTCAGCGGGGCGCGCTCGCTTCATTCCATGGGCTGCCATATATTCCATCTCACCGTGATAGCCTAAATTTAACCAGCGCTGTAATTGTGCCTCGTGTTTAGTAAGATCAATATCAGTGATCCCGACTTCTGCAAAGCCAAGGTCTTTACCCCATTGCTTTATTTGCAGTGCGAGTTGTTCATAATCAGTAGCAGGTGTTGTCACGGTCAATAAAAAAGTAGCCAAGAAGTGGCTACTTTATCATAGATTAGCTACATTCAGCAGCTAAAAGAGACTATACAAAGCGTTTAAGCTGCTCTTGGGTTTGTTGGCTGAGTAGATGAGATTGCTCACAATCAGCCAGGGATTCATCTATTTGCTGTTTAGCTTGCTCACCTAACGCCACAATTTGCTCAACACTTTGATGAGTTTGGGTTTGAGTTTGCTCTAATAAACGCACCGCACTGACAATTTGTTGCAGTTGCTGTTGATTTTGCTCAAATTCAGCGAGCATGTTACTAAACCCAGTTGATGTGTTGCTAATTGCTGTTTCGGCTTCACTTGAGTGGCTAATGAGCTGCTCAGATTCTTTATTGGTTTCGCTTACTAGACTATTCATTTGATTGATGAAATCGCTAATTTGGCGGGTTGCATCATTGACTTTTACTGAGAGGGTTCTTACTTCATCGGCAACCACGGCAAAACCACGGCCGGCTTCACCAGCACGGGCTGCTTCAATGGCCGCATTGAGAGCAAGTAAATTAGTTTGATCTGAAAACTCTTCGACCATTTTCAAAATAGCGCGAATGTTTTCGCTGTTCTCTTTCAACCCTGATACGGTAGCTGAGAAGTTACCGAGTATTTGGCTGATCATTGCTACTTTTTTAACGAGGGATGACAGTTCATGAGCTGAGTTTTGTACAAAACTCAGGTGCTCACTGTTAACATGATGCACGCTGTCAGTATTTGCTGATATATTTTCAAGGCTCGAGGTAATTTGATTGCTTGAGTCAGTAATTGTTTGACTGAACTCAATTTGCTGGTGGCTCAATTGCGCTGTTTGCTGCATTGACTGGGTCATTTTTGAGCTACTATCAGCACTCGCTTGGGCACTTTGATATGTAGTGGCTAACAACTGACTCAAATGGGTAGTAAAAGTGTTGTATTGTTCACTTAAATCTCGAAATTCATCGTAAGTAAAGTGGGGTAACTTTGCAGACAAGTCGGCATCATGTTGATTAATTTTTTCTAATGTATCGCGCATTGCCTGCACCGGGCGAACAATTAAAAAGCGCATATAAAACACAGTAAAAATAAAGCTGGCAAAAATGATAAAAGTCATCAGCCAAAATAAACCCATACTGGTTTGTTGTTCTGAAAGACTGCTGTAAAGCCAGATAAGCGTGATCGCTTGAAACGCAAACACAAAACCTAAATTACCGACAATCTTACGTGTTAGGGTGTAAAAGAAAGTTTGTTCGATAAAATTATAAATGCGCATATAGCTACTCAATATGGTGTTGTGTTGATTCATTTTGGCGTATTTTAGTATTGTTCATTTTCACATAATTCAACAGTATAGCTTAGTTTTGTTGAGTTACAGTGACTGTAGTGTCATTTGTGTATGACATGGAAAATTAGTGAAAATACCATCTACGCCATACTCTAGCATAAGCTCAATATCTTCTACCTTATCGACCGTATAGGCATAAACTTGAAGACCGCGTTGCTTAGCATCCGCAACAAACTCATGGTTTATAAAGTTTTTATCTACATGAATGCTATAAGCATGCAGTTTTTGCGCAAATTCACTGTAATTAATTGGAATAGAGGCGGTGAGTGCACCAATCTTTACCCAAGGCAGTTTTTGTTTAAGCCACATTAGTTGGTGATGATCAAATGATGAGACTAAAAGGTTATCTCTAGAAATTTTCCCGGTACTGACATTTGACTCAATAAGCTCAACAAACTTGTCTAATGAAAAGGTATGCTTTAGCTCTAAATTGAGCAAAGTTTTATCATCGACCCAATCAATGGCTTGCTGTAAAGTCGGCACTACTTCGCCATTACCCGCATCGTACTGTTGAATTTGCTCTTTTGAGCAAGCATTCACTTTACCGCGACCTGAGGTTGTGCGATCAAGCCAGGTGTCATGAATAATCATGTAGTCATCAAGGCAGCTTTGTACATCAATTTCGATACCATCTACTGCTAAATCAACGGCGGCGAGAATGGCGCTCTTGGTATTTTCTGGGTAGGTACCGCTGGCACCTCTGTGAGCGAATACTTTTATCATTGCTTATGTTTCCGAGTCACTGACCATGTTTCATAAAAAGCGGCGCTTATCACTAACGCACCGCCCAATAGGGTGCTAATTGAAGGTTGCTCATGCAAAATTAAAAAAGCGAAAAACGTGCCATACAAAGGTTGCAAACAAGATATTAAACCAGCCGTTGAAGCCGATAAGTTTTGCAGACTTGCCGCAAACAATGAGTGGGGCGCTGCTGTAAAAATAACCCCAACGGTAATTAATAGCAGCCAATTAATTGTATCAACTTGTAATGGCGGCACTTCAACAAAGGCACAGAGCATGATACTGGCAATCCAGGTTTGATAAAGCATGGTTTGAGGACCGCCATATTGGCTAAAGTAACGCTTGTGAACAATATTCCTAAAAGCAAAAAATAACGCCGATAAAATGCCAATGACAATGCCCATAGTTACATCATTGCCTAAACTAGCATCAGGAATGAGCAAGTAAATGCCAGCCATTACAACCAAAGCACTAAAAATATCTTTCAGTTGTGGTTTGTTACCATGAAAAAAAGGTTCTAAAAACACTGTGATAACAGGGTAGGTAAAAAAGGCAATCATACCTACAGCGATACCAGCCAATTGCATACCAGCAAAGTAGGTGAGCCAATGAATCCCAACCGTTACGCCAAGCAATAAGGCGATGAGGTAATCACGACGAGAGCGGAGCTTGATGGCTTTCTTTTGAATTGTGAGTAAGATCACTAATGCACAGCCTGCTATCGCTGTTCGGTAAACGGTAATATCTAATGCACTTAAGCTGACTAACTTTGCAAATAATGCCGTTCCACCAAATAGCAGTACTGCAATGTGCAAGTATATTAGGCTTTGTTTGTGTGCCTGCATTACTGACCTTATTATTGTTGTTATTAACTCTCTTTGTAACGGTAATCCTTTACTTTGTAAACTCCCCAAATAGGCTAATCCATTCGTTTAATTCCAAAATTACAAGCTTAAATAGCGATAGTAATAATAACGGCAACACAGATAGCAATGCTGCTTTCTATTACAGCGACTGCCGTGTTTTTATCCTGCATTGCTTGATCAATCGAAATTTTACTGAAAATAATTTTATCAACTAAGTAACGAACAACCGGTAAAATTAAAAAGCCAAATAATGCGTCAATAAAGAATAAACTTAAGCTTTGCTGCCAAGAGTGAAAGCCACCAATAAGCGCATGACATAAAATAATAGCCAATGCCAACATGGTGCCCGAAAAACTCAGCGCAACAGCTTTATTGCCTTTTTCTAGTTGCTCATTCAAGTTAAAAGCTGTGAGGTGATCATAGCCTTTAGCGAAAATAATTAGCATAAGTTGACCTAGCAAGTAGAACACTATTGCTGATAACCAAGTACCTTCTCCCGTTAAAGCGCCTCCAATGATCAAGGCTGCAGCCATGTAATTAGCGGCTTGAACCAAGCCAACCGCTTCATTTTGTTGGTTTATTAGCTGCTCTTGGTTGCAAAATAAACGAAGTAATAATTTGTCATTTAAAATACGTGAACATGTTAACAACACCATTCCTAGTAAACTGTAGAGCGAAACATTTATTAAATCGGTAATTAAGCCTTTACTTGGGCCTGTTAAAACAAAACCATAGATAATAGTGATTGCTCCCAAATACCCTCCAATTGAAAGACCCAGAGCGCTATTTGCATTATCGGTTAATTGACTGGTGGTGTTATAAGGAGTTGCTAAGTTATACGACAGTTTTGCAACGGCTATAATTGCAATGAATAGAGCTATGTAGGCGCTATTGTAAGCCATGCTTGAAAGATAGTGAGTTAAGTTAATATCCATAACGGTTGGGTTATTTTGTTGTTCTTTTTCGAAAATATTAACACAGAGTGTTTGTTGCAAAGAATATCAACGCTTCATTTTTGGCAGAATTAATCAATTTCTTAAAAGTTTCATCGCTTTTTTATGACAATTGTCATGATGTATTGCTTACAAATGTCGTTAAACACTCATTCTTTTTTAAGTAACACTATACCTGTACCGATACATGCCGGTTTGTCATTCATTAATATAAAGGGTATAGCTATGAATCTAATTACTAAAAATATTTACTCGTTATTCGCTGCGGCAATTACATTTAACACAAATTACGTATTTGCTGAACAAAGTACTATAGATAGTATTGAACTTGCATCTCAACAGCATAACTTGTCAGAACTTACCGAAATAGCAAAAAATGCAGCAGGGTATGATGCAGCGCTTGTGAATTATCGGCTTGCTATTGCACATAATATCATGGGTGAAACTGAAAAAGCGCTTGCCTTACTTGATATTGCACAAGCAGTGCTTTTAGACGATAAACTTGGCGCAGATAAAAGTGAGGCAAACGCATTGCTTGCTCAAGTGTATGGTTATCGTATTTCGATTAAACCTATTACAGGTTTTTACTACGGCATAAAATCGAACAATGCGTTAAATAATGCGGTGCAAATTGACAAAAGTAATCCTCGTGCTCATCTAGTTAAAGGTATAATTGCTTTAAACACACCTAGCATGTTTGGTGGAAGTAAACAGCAAGCGCTAAGCTCATTGAATGCGTCTCTTATTCACTATCAAAATGATAATAATGATGGTTATAAATGGGGGCAGGCGGAAGCATATGTCTGGCGTGGGTTAACATATTTAGCACTAAATGATGTGCAAAAAGCAGTGCAAGATTGGCAAACATCACTTGACCTTGCACCAAACTATACATGGCCTAAAGTTTTGATAAATAACAATAAGCAGTAACTAATCGTGGGCAGCCATATGCTGCCCAAGTTTATATAAGATTTAAAAAAGCCAAAAAATGGGATTGAGCATAAATGAAAAGTGATAGTTTTAGACAAAGCTTAGCAATTGAAAAAAAGCCTTACTGGGTCTGGGGTCCACTTGTTTTTTCAAGTTTTTATTTTTTACCGTTGATTCTAAGTTTTGAGCAATTCGCAGCTTTAGATATTTTTATTATAGTTATGATATATATAACTTTTATTTTTTACTATGTTAAAGCTGCTAACGCAAAAGGTGAAGATGCACTCATTCCAGTGTCTATAATTGTTATTATCGCAACTTTTGGTACATATTTAACTCTTGGAACACAAACTTTATTTGGCTTTGCTTGCTATTTTTTTGGGTTCAACTTTAGACAAAAAAAAGGCGTTTTAGGGCTAGTTGCTGTTGCTTTAAGTATTTTTCTCGCGGTGTATTTATTTGATTTGAATAATCCATATTTTATTGCGCCAGCACTCATCATCAGCATTGCACTTTATTTTATGGGACGTGCTGAGAGGCGTGAACGAATACATCAGTTAAGTGAACAAAAAAGTCAACATCAAATAGAACAGTTGGCAATGATTGCTGAACGTGAACGCATTGCACGAGACCTTCATGATTTAGCTGGTCACAGTCTATCGTCGATTGCTCTAAAAGCAGAACTAGCCGAAAAGTTAATTGTTAATGATAACGTTGAGCAAGCACAGAGTGAAATAAAGCAAGTGGCGGCCATTAGCCGAGATTTACTCAGTGATATTCGTAAAGCAGTAACAAATATGAAACAGTTTAACCTCACTAAACAGTTAGAGTTTTTGCAAGAAGAGCTAACACAAAATGGCTTTAATGTAATAGTAAACAATGAATTAACAAACTTATCTACAGCAACACAAAAAACCGTATCGCTTATTGTTACTGAGGCTTGCACTAATATTTTAAGGCATAGTAAAGGGAATGAAGTTTTAATTGATATTAGTAAGGAACTAATATCAATTAAGGATAACGGTATAGTAACCACATTTAAAAGTGGCAATGGCATTAATGGCATTAAGCAGCGTACTGAAGCACTTGGCGGAGAGCTTATTGTGGAAAATAAAAAAGGGTTTAACCTGACTATGAATTTTCAAGCGAATTTATCATGATTAATTTACTCATTGTTGAAGATCAGCAAATGGTTAGGGAAGCAATTAGTGCGCTTGTTGGACTTGATCCATTTATTAATGTCGTTGGGCAAGCAGAGGATGGCAAAGCTGCACTTAAATTTATTGAACAAAATAAGATTGATATGGTGTTATCAGATATTGAAATGCCCAATATGTCAGGCATCGAATTGGTAGAAATACTGAGTAAGCGCCATTCTGATATTAAAACCATGATAATAACTACATTTTCAAAGGCAGGTTACATAAAACGTGCTATGAAAGCAGATGTTCGCGCCTTTATTTTAAAGGAAGCGCCATCAGAGCATTTAATTAATGCAATAAAATCAGTCAATCAAGGCCGAAGAGTCATTGATCCCGAACTTGCTTTACTTGCATTATCTGACACTGATCCATTGACTAATAAAGAACGCAAAGCATTAAAATTAGCCGGTGATGGCTTAAAAACTCAAGATATTGCAAAAACATTGTTTTTATCAGAAGGGACGGTTAGAAATTATCTTTCAGAAGCAATGAGTAAACTAAATGCGGTAAACCGAGTAGATGCTGCTCGCATAGCAAGACAAAAAGGGTGGTTATAAGGTCCTTAATTTTGCTATTAAATTATTGAACAATTTGAGTGCGAAAACTGGTTTAATCAATTTCTTAAAAGTTTAATAGCTTTTGCCTGTCTCATTGTTAGGATATGGGTTAAAATAACCACATAACCAACTAACAAGATAGTGAATGTCAAAACAGGATCCAAATCTCAGTCGAGAACAAGAAAAGTACGAAAACCCAGTCCCTAGCCGTGAGTTCATACTTGCTCACTTAGAATCACGCGCAAAACCAGCTAATTTCACACAACTTTGTGACGAATTACACGTGAATGATACTGAACGTCAAATAGCGTTCAAACGTCGTTTGCGTGCAATGGAGCGCGATGGTCAATTGTATTTCAATAAATTTAAATGCTATGCATTGATAGATGAATCAGGCTTGGTAAAAGGTAAAGTCATAGGTCATCGTGACGGATTCGGCTTTTTAGAAGTTGAAGGCGAGAGTAAAGATTGGTTTATCGCGAAACATCAAATGAATATGGTGTTGCACGGTGACATTGTGCTTGCTAAAGGTAACCGTAAAGGTTCAAGTGGCAAATGCGAAGCACGCATCATTAAAGTGCTTACCAATGAACGCGCGCCAATTGTTGGCCGCTATTTTGTTGAGCACGGAATTGCCGTTGTGGTAGCGGAAGACCCGCGTATTACGCAAGACATTATGATACTGCCGGGTAGTGAAAATGGCGCACGTCATAATCAAATGGTACAGGTGCAAATTACGCAAAACCCTAGTCGACATATGAATGCTGTGGGTAAAGTGACAGAAGTACTTGGTGAGCATTTAGCTCCCGGTATGGAAATTGAAGTCGCGCTGCGTAATCACGATATCCCTCATGTATGGCCTGAAGCGGTTGAAAAACAAGTTGCTCATTTAGGTGAATTTGTTGATGAGCAGGCTAAACAAGGTCGAGTTGATTTACGTGACTTACCACTCGTTACTATTGATGGCGAAGATGCCCGCGACTTTGACGACGCGGTTTATTGCGAGCGTAAACCCTCTGGTGGTTGGCGCTTATGGGTGGCAATTGCCGATGTGTCGCACTACGTTGGTATGAACACGCCACTGAATAAAGAGGCAATTGAGCGCGGTAACTCAGTGTATTTTCCTGAGCAAGTTATTCCGATGCTACCAAAAGTGCTATCGAATGGCCTATGTTCATTAAACCCAGAAGTTGACCGTTTATGTATGGTCGCAGAAATGACAGTGTCTGATGCAGGCAAGTTATCAGGGTATAAATTTTACGAAGCGGTAATGAATTCGCACGCTCGTTTTACTTACACTAAAGTAAATGCAATTTTACAAGGTGATGAAAAACTGCGTGAAGAGTATGCCCAGATGGTGCCACATTTAACTGATTTGCACCAAATGTACATGGCACTTAAAGCTGCACGCCAAGAGCGTGGTGCGATTGAGTTTGAAACCTTAGAAACGCGCTTTGTGTTTAATGCGCATCGCAAGATTGAATCAATCGTTCCTGTGGTTCGCAATGATGCACACAAACTTATCGAAGAGTGTATGATTCTAGCGAACGTATCAGCAGCCCGCTTATTAGAAAAACACGAAGCAAGTGCGCTTTATCGTGTGCATGATGAGCCTGATGCTGAAAAGTTAGGTTTTTTCCGAAACTTTTTATCAGAGCTTGGTATTGAAGCGGCGATTTCTGATGAGCCAACACCAAAAGAAATCACTCAAGTGTTAGCTAAATTAGGTGACCGACCAGAAGCAGAGCTTATTCAAACTATGTTGCTCCGTTCAATGAAGCAAGCTGTTTATCAGCCTGATAACATTGGCCATTTTGGGTTAGCCTTACCAGCTTATGCGCACTTTACATCGCCAATTCGTCGTTATCCAGATTTAGTCGTGCACCGTGCTATTAAAGCGGTGCTTAAAGCGCAAGGCCAGCAAACTTCGGGTGAGTATGCATACACTGATGACGAAGTAGATATTTTAGGTGAGCAGTGTTCAACCACTGAACGCCGTGCCGATGATGCGACTCGCGAAGTGGCAGATTGGCTTAAATGTGAATTTATGCAAGATCATGTTGGTGACGAATTTGGTGGGGTGATCTCATCGGTGACTAACTTTGGTTTATTTGTACGCTTAGACGATTTACAAATAGATGGCATGATCCATGTGACCAACTTAGGCAACGAATACTTCCATTATGATGGCGCTAAGCATTGCTTGATTGGTGAGCAAACTCACACAGTGTATCGTTTAGGCGATAAAGTGACGGTTCAGGTGTCATCTGTAAGTCTTGATGAGCGCCGTATAAACTTAGTATTAGCGGGTGAAGCACCACAAGATCGTTACGCTCGTCGTCGTGGTCGCAGTGAACCTGCAAAACCAAGCGTTCGCGCGCAGCTTAAAGCTGGTAAAATTCCCGGTAAAAAAGGTGAATCAAATCGCTTTGAAGCAAAGTCAGGTGACAAAGATAATGAAAAACGTGGTAAGTCTTCTCATGCTAAAGGGCGCAAAAAGCCCAGCGGCAAACAGGCTGATGCTGTAAAAGCCAGTAAAAAGAAGAGCAAGAAAAAAGCCACTAAAAAGGCAAAAAGGCCGGGTAAGAATGCCCGCAAACAAAGTAGCCGAGGAGCAAACAATACGTGAGTAATGAATTAATTTTTGGTTTTCACTCAGTTGAAGCAATTTTAGAAAAAGAGCCGGAGCGCTTTTTAGAAATTTATGCTTTAAAAGGGCGTGAAGATAAACGTTTAAATCCGGTTATTGACCAAGCACGTAAATTCGGTATTTCTGTTCAGTTTATGCAACGTAAAGCGCTAGACAATAAAGCAAACGGTGAGCAACACCAAGGCATTATTGCCAATGTTAAAGCTGCACGTATGTATAGTGAAAAAGACCTTGACGAAATTATAGCCCGCGAAGAAACCCCTTTCTTATTGGTGCTAGACGGCATAACGGATCCACATAATTTAGGTGCGTGCCTACGAAGCGCTGATGCTGCCGGTGTACACGCTATTATTGTTCCTAAAGATAAATCAGCTAAATTAAATGGTACCGCGCGCAAAGTAGCGTGTGGTGCTGCTGAAACAGTGCCACTTGTGCAAGTGACAAATTTAGCGCGTACTTTACGTGAAATTAAAGACGCTGGTGTTTGGGTCGTTGGTACTGCTGGTGAAACCGACACTGAGTTATTCGATGCAAACCTCACTGGGCCAATGGCTGTAGTAATGGGAGCTGAAGGTGACGGAATGCGTCGCCTTACCCGTGAACATTGTGATTTACTAGTAAAAATTCCAATGGCAGGGACGGTATCGAGCTTAAATGTATCTGTTGCCACGGGTATTTGCTTATTTGAAGTACTGCGTCAAAGAAATGCGACGCAACTTTAATGTCAGGTCGTTAATTTATACATGAAAAAGCCAGTGAATATTCACTGGCTTTTTTATGGTCTAGAGCAAATAAACCTTATTCGATATTTTGGATCTGTTTATCGTTATAAATTTCACGATTTCAGTAATTACAAGGCCTACAAAGTGATTTTGACCCGCTTTTAAGCCCTCTTACTCACCAGTGTACTCACCATAAAGAAATCGAAAAAATTTATGAAAAAATTAAAAAAATGCTCAATTTCTAACTGGGAAAATTGGGATATGGGAAACATAACTAACTATCTGCGTCAGTACAAACACAAAATGGTGAGTGCAGAGAGACATTCACAGATAACAAGCAGTCATCACGAGTGATCCAAAATTGTAACTTACTGCCTGCTTTAACCAGGTAACATTTATCGCTGGCTCTAACGTGTTTAAGAGTGGTAAGTTCAATCGGTTTTGCCGACCTTGCTATATCAGCAAATTCTACTTTTTTAGCCCTTTTTATAAAGTCCATAGATTTCATAGAAGCCCCTTTCGCTATGAGGTTGGTAAGTTTTAGGCGCTTGCCGCCTAAAGGCGTGCCATACCTCATGGCCAACACAGACTACGCAGAGAAAAGCCAGTCAAGCTAGAAATCGCCCGAAGGGTTGCGAAGCAAGGGGGCCCCGCTTGCGGGGTTCCGATTTATGGCTTTACAGGATTTGAACGAAGTGGTTTAGGGCTTAATGTTTAATTTTGTCATTTCAACTTAAAAAATTGCTTCTTAAGTGCTGAGTGTTATTCTAGTTGAAGTAAACATATTTGTTTGGAGCAAACAGTGATCAAGTGTCACCTCGCAAGGCTAATGGGCGAGCACAAAATGCGAATTGCAGACGTTGCCAGAGAGACAGGGTTGAGTAGAAATACTATTACTCTACTCTATCGTGAAACAGCACAAAAAGTAGATCTTGAAGCAATAGATAAACTCTGCATTTTGTTCAATTGTGAGATAAGCGAACTATTTGAGCAAACAACACATGATGATCAAACAGGACACTAGTAGTAAATGACCCTGATAAAACTAAAGGACCTCGAAGCACATTTATGGCATACGGCACATATCATTACCGGGCCCATCGATGCTTCTGATTACAAAACATATATTTTCCCTATTTTATTTTTTAAACGTATATGTGATGTGTATGACGAAGAATTTCAGGAAGCAATGGAACAAGTAGGTGATGAAGAGCTTGCTAAAGGTGAAATGTTTCACCGAATTCAGATCCCTGAAAACTGTCATTGGCGCCATGTCTTCAATCGGACCAAAGATGTAGGGCAATCACTCAAAGAAGCCTTCAGAGGTATAGAGTTAGCAAACCCTAAACTGCACGGTATATTTGGTGATGCAAGCTGGACCAATAAAGAACGGCTATCCGATGAACTTCTGGCGACCTTGTTAAATCACTTCAACAAGGTAAATCTTGGTGTTGCTTCAGTGCGTGATGACGATATGGGGCGTGCATACGAGTACCTAATCAAGCGTTTCGCTGATAAAGCCAACAAAAAAGCCGGTGAATTCTATACGCCTCGAACCATTGTTCGTTTAATGGTTAACATCCTAGACCCGCAAGCGGGTGAGAGCGTTTACGATCCTGCATGCGGTACAGGCGGTATGTTGCTTGAAACCATTCATCACGTAAAAGAAAACGGTGGTGATCCACGCTTACTTAAAATCAAAGGTCAGGAAAAGAACCTAACCACCGAAGCCATTGCCCGTATGAACCTATTTCTTCATGGTCAGGAAGATTTCGACATAATACGCGGAGATACACTTCGAGACCCCAAGTTCATCCAAAATGACCGCCTCGAAACATTTGATTGCGTTATTGCAAACCCGCCGTTCAGCTTAAAAGAGTGGGGTTATGATCTTTGGGCTAACGATCCTTATGGCCGAAAGCAGTATGGTTTAGCACCTAAAACTAATGGTGACTTTGCTTGGGTTCAACATATGTTCGCCTCATTGAATGAGCAAGGGCGTATGGCTGTGGTATTGCCTCATGGAGTTTTATTTAGGGGCGGAGCGGAAGGCAATATCCGAACACAGCTCCTAAAAGAAAACCGCATAGAAGCAATCATAGGTGTAGCGTCAAACCTATTTTATGGTACAGGTATTCCGGCCTGCATCTTAGTGCTACGCAAGTCGCGCCCGGTCAGTCATCAAGATCACGTACTTATCATTAATGCGGAAGAAATCTTCACCAAGGGGCGCGCGCAGAATACTCTTTCAAATGAGCAGGCGGACGAGATTTATAGAATCTATCAAAATCAAGAATCCGAAGGCTCCGCTGCAAATGAAATTGAAGGTGTTGCGCGTTGGGTGCAGTTGAGTGAAATCGAAGAGAATGACTACAACCTAAATATAGCTCGATATGTTCAAAAACCACTCGAGGAAGAGACCATAACCGTTGAAGAGGCATTAGCTGATTTTCGTAGCAAGCTTACTGCACTGGAAAAAGCAGAAGATGAATTAGAAGCCCTACTGCTAAAAGAAGGGTTTGAGCTATGAGTACAATGAATAAGAAAAAATTAGAGGATTTACTCTGGGGCGCCGCAGAGTTTTTACGAGGCCAAATTGACGCTTCAGACTACAAGCAGTACATATTTCCACTACTGTTTTATAAGCGTCTGTCGGATGTGTATTTGGAAGAATACACCGAAGCCTTGGAGATCCATGAAGGCGATTCCGAATACGCTGCCATGCCGATGTTTCACCGTTTTGACATTCCACAAGAAGCTCGTTGGGAAAAGGTGCGCCACACCAGTAAAAACATTGGTGAGGCTATTCAAAATGCGCTGCGTTTAATTGAAGCCAACAACCCGCGCTTACATGGCGTGTTTGGTGATGCCCAGTGGACCAACAAAGAGCGACTGCCTGATCATCTGCTGTCGGATCTGATTGAGCACTTCAGTAAAATTCCGCTGGGGATTAAGTCGGTCGCTCAGGATGATCTGGGTGAGGCTTACGAATACCTCATAAAAAAATTCGCCGACGACTCAGGCCACACCGCTGCCGAGTTTTACACGAACCGCACCGTGGTGCACTTAATGACGCGCATCATGGGTTTAAAACCCGGTGAAACGGCTTATGACCCAACCTGCGGCACCGGCGGTATGTTGCTGAATGCGGTAATGGATTTACGCACTCATGGAGAGGAGTGGCGCTCGGTGCATCTCTATGGTCAAGAGGTAAACCTGCTCACCTCGGCCATTGCTCGTATGAACATGTTCCTGCACGACATTGAAGAGTTTGATGTACTGCGCGGCGACACCCTGGCGGACCCCAAGTTTATTGAGAACGATCAGCTCAAGCAGTTTGATGTGATTTTCGCCAATCCGCCTTACTCCATCAAAAAGTGGAACCGCGATAAGTTTGCCGCTGACCCATACGGCCGCAACCTCTACGGCGTACCACCGCAAGGCTGCGCCGATTATGCGTTTTACACCCATATCATCAAAAGCCTAAAACCGGATACTGGCCGTGCCGCCATGCTCTGGCCACACGGCGTCTTGTTCCGCGATTCCGAGCAAAGCATCCGTAAACAAGTCATTGAGTCAGACATCATCGAAGCGGTAATTGGCTTGGGGCCAAACCTGTTTTACAACTCGCCGATGGAATCCTGCGTGGTGGTGCTCAATTGCAATAAACCCGCCGAGCGTAAAAACAAGGTGTTGTTTATCAATGGTGTAGAGAACGTAACCCGCGAGCGTGCCCACAGCCGCTTATCGGATGAGGATTTATCCGTACTCTGTGAGGCTTACTTTACGCCAGAAAAGCAAAGCGACATCACCGCCTTGGTGGATATCGACATCATTAAAGAGAATCTCTACAACCTGTCTATCCCGCTTTATGTGCAAGCACAAAACAATGGTGAAGTGCACGATATTGAGCATGCCATCGAGACATGGAAGGTCAGCCGAGTGCAATTGAAAAAACAGACCAATAAGTTATTCCAAAGCCTTGCCGAGCTGGGATTTGAGACTGAAGTTAGCAAGGTGGAGCAGTAAATGACTGAGCAACAATTACCCGAAGGTTGGCAAATGGTGAAGTTTGGCGATATCGCTAAACATATCTCCAAGCGTGTCGAACCCAGTGAAACCGAACTTGAAATCTATGTCGGGCTAGAACATTTGGACCCAGACAGCTTGAAAATTAAACGTCATGGTGTGCCCAGTGATGTAGCAGGCCAAAAGCTTTTGGTGAAGAAGGGGCAAATCATTTTTGGCAAGCGTCGCGCCTACCAGCGCAAAGTGGCGGTGGCAGACTGGGATTGTATTTGCTCGGCACATGCAATGGTGCTCGAAGCGAACTCTAAAAATGTTATTCCTGAATTTCTGCCGTTCTTTATGCAGTCTGATGTATTTATGGAGCGCGCAGTAGCAATTTCAGAAGGTTCATTGTCACCCACAATAAAATGGAAAATATTAGCTGAGCAAAAATTCCTTATTCCGTCTAAAGAAAAGCAAGAAACCTTACTTAACGTTTTATCTGGAGTTGACCGAAATATAGATGCATTAGAGCTGACAGCTGAAAGCCAAGAGCAGCTAGTCGAGGCAATTGTTAATGACGCTTTATTATGTCCTCGAAAGGTAAAGAAAAACTCGCTTTCAATAGGTCAAGCCTGTGAAGAAAAAAGAATAAGAGTTAGTCCAGAGGATTTCGGTCTAGAAAGTTGTTATGTTGGGTTCGAGCACCTTACTCCTAAAAATTATTGGAATATCAATCATTCTGACCTAGATGGCGTGGTTAGTCAGAAATTTCGATTTGAAACAGGTGATATTCTGTATGGAAAGATTCGTCCATACCTCAGGAAGTCAGCTTTGGCTCAATTTGATGGTATTTGCTCATCTGACTTAGTTGTTTTGAAGCCGCGTTCCAAAGACTTGGGAATAATCCTAGCTGCATTGTTTTCTAGTGAATCCTTTGCTCAATTATCAATGAATACGGCTAAAGGAACAAAGATGCCAAGGGCTGATTGGAAAATATTAGGGCAACTTAAAATTGCAAAACTAAGCCCAGTTGAAGTTGAAAAGTTTAGCTCAACTCTAATTGCATATAAGGATTCTTACGAATCTCTGCAACATAAAAAAAGAGCTCTATTAGATATGAAAATGAATTTATTGAAGGGGTAGTGGCTAAATGTTTAATGAACAAACCGTCACAGAAAATGGAATTATTGACCGCTTAAAGGGTTTAAGCGGGGTAAAGTGGACATACTGCCACGGTGAGAGTCTGCCAAAAAAAGCGCAGGATATCTTTGTCGATGAATGGCTTAAAGATGCACTTTGTTCGTTAAACCCCGATATCGCCAAACTGCCTGATTATGCGGATGAGGTGATACATAAGCTTCGAGGGTTGATACTTGAAGCGCGTAATACCGGCTTAGTTAAAGCTAACGAAAATTTCCACGAATGGCTGATGGCGGAGAAAAGCCTTCCGTTTGGTGAGAACGGCGACCACATAACCATCAACCTGATTGATTACGATAACATTGATAATAACGACTTTGTGGTAGCGCAGCAGGTACATTATATAGCCGCTACCGAAGCCTATTTTGACATCGTGCTTTATGTGAATGGCATTCCCCTGGTGGTGGGCGAAGTGAAAACAGCGACTCGCCCGAGTGTTACCTGGCAAGACGGTGCTGCCGATTTTATGGGGGGTAAAAAGCACTACTGGAAAAACGTAGAGCCTTTCTTTGTGCCAAACCTACTTTGTTTTGCGAGTGAAGGTAAAACTTTTGCATATGGTGCCATCAACGCTCGAGTGAAAGATTGGGGGCCATGGCACAACACAGATCAACGTGAAGAGATTATGCCAGGAATGGCTTCTGTCTTACAAAGCGCTGAGGGTTTGCTAAATCCAACAACCTTACTGCAATTACTTGAGTCGTTCGCGCTATTCTCGACGATCAAAACGGGCAAAAATACGCCCCCTAAACGAATTAAAATTCTCCCACGTTATCCCCAATTTGAAGCTGCTAAGCAGATTGTTGAACGGGTACGTAACGGTTATCCCAAAAAAGGCTTGATATGGCATTTCCAGGGCTCGGGTAAATCCCTATTGATGCTCTATGCTGCAAAGATGCTTCGTGCTGACAATGAGCTTAATAACCCAACCGTATTGGTTGTGGTAGACAGACGTGACCTGGACAGCCAGATCAATGAGACCTTTGGTGGTGCGGATGTTAAAAACCTAATCAAAGTACAAAGCTGCAAAAACCTGGGCGAACATATTGAGCAAGACAGCCGTGGTATTTTAATTACCACCATTTTTAAATTTAAAGATGTCTTAATAGACGACAGCAACCCGAACGGCCTCAATAACCGCGACAACATTATTGTGTTAGTAGACGAAGCTCATCGCACACAAGAAGGTGGTTTAGGCGAGAAGATGCGCTGGGCATTACCTAACGCACACTTTTATGGTTTAACGGGCACACCAATTTCAGGTATTGACCGCAATACTTTTAAGTTATTTGGTGCGGAAGAGGACCCCGGACGCTACATGAATCGCTACAGCTATAAGCAATCGATTCGTGACGGGGCGACCAACCCCGTGAAGTTTGAACCGCGCCTGGCGGAATTACGGGTAGATCGCGATGCCATCAATCAAGAATTTGAGCAGATCGCCAAAGATAATAACTTGGACGACGAAGAAAAAGCGGCGCTTTCTAAACGCGCTGGCAAGTTGGCGGTGATGCTAAAAGCCCCTAAGCGCATGGCCGCCGTCAGTAATGATATTGTCGAACACTTTCGCAGCCATGTTAAGCCGAAAAAGATGAAAGGCATGGTAGTTGTTTATGACCGTGATGCATGTGTTCAGATGTATTACTTGTTGGGTGAAAAGCTAGGGTTTGATGCCATTGAAGTGGTGATGAACGTCGACCAAGCTCCTATCATTGACGACAAAGGTAAGAAAAACAAAGACTGGGCCAAGTGGGAAAGCGATAAGGACATTCCAGTTAAGGAAGAGGACTTCAAGCGTTGGCAAACAATTGATGCTGAAGAACAAACTCAGAAAGATCTTATCGAAGGTTATAAAGACCCACAGAACCCGCTACAGCTTATTATTGTTACCGCGAAATTGCTTACAGGTTTTGATGCGCCGATTTGTTATTGCATGTATTTAGATAAGCCGTTAAGAGACCATACGCTTCTTCAGGCTATGTGTCGTACTAACCGCTTATATGAGACTGACGATACACGCAAAAATATGGGCTTGATCATTGATTACCTAGGCGTGTTTGAAAATCTGCGTACCGCACTTGCTTATAATCCGGATGAGATTGAAGGTGTTGTTGAAGGCATTGAAGCTTTCAAGGCGTTGTTACCTACACAGCTGGATAAGTGTTTGTCTTTCTTCCCCGGTGTAGATAGAACCCTTGAAGGGTTTGAAGGTGTTATGGCGGCACAAGAGTGCTTGCCGACCAATGAAAAGCGAGACGAGTTTGCCGCAAGCTTTGGTGTACTTACAAAGCTATGGTCAGCCATTAATCCAGACCCATTTTTAAATCCATATCGACAAGACTACAAATGGCTTGCGCAAATCTATGAGTCGGTCCGCCCTGTTGGTCAAACTGGCGCGTTAGTTTGGGCTGCTCTGGGTCCTGAAACCATCAAGATGATTCACGAGAATACGGACATAAACCGTATTAGGGATGATATTGATGAGCTCATTATGGATGAGCATGCGATTTTCACTCTAACGGAAAAAGAGCAAGAGCAAAGAGCTAAGCGTCTTGAAATCGATCTTATGGGCCGACTGCGTGGCAGCGGCGAGCCGAAGTTTGTGGAACTAGGCGAGCGTTTAGAAAAGCTGCGCCAAGATTACGAAGCTGGGGTAATCAAGGCTATTGACTGGTTGAAAGCGCTGTTAGACGCCGCAAAGGACACTGTGCAAGCTGAACGCGAAACCGGTGAGAAAGTAGTTACCGAAGAGGATAATGTTCAGGCCCTTACCAAGCTGTTCATGGAAACTCGTCCAAATAGCACTCCTCAAGTTATCCAGGATGTGGTGGAGCAAATTGACAAGATTGTTAAAGCTAAGCGTTTTGACGGTTGGCAAAACTCCAACAGTGGCCCCCGAGAAATACAAAAAGCATTATTGGTAACTCTGGCCCAGTTTGGCCTTGGCAAAGATAAAGAGCTATTTAACAAAGCTTATGGATATATAGAAGAGCATTATTAGGATGTAAAAAATGCCATGGACAAATGAGCATATTCAGTGGCTCCAAGACACTGGTCAAACACTGACACTTCAGTGTGGCAAACAAGCAAAAGTTTATCGATTTCATCATGATGTTAATGACCAAGTGAAAATGGCCGCTTGGGCAAAGCATTTTAGAAACCATTACTGTAGTGATGCTCAGATCGACATGCTTAAAGCCCCCGGACAGTCTCGCACTGAATACCTGCTAGAAATGAAGTTTCCCAATCAAACAGTAGCACCTGGTCCGAGTATTCGAGCGGGGGATTTTGCCGAAATTCTCGTCGCAGATTATTTGACGTTTTTACATGGTTATAAAGTTCCGAGAACTCGATATGACCGTAAAGGTGTACCAAATGAATCGACCAAGGGATCTGATGTTCTAGCCTTTAAACAGGTTGATGGAAAGCCGAGCGATGATGAGCTTCTAGTTTATGAAGTCAAAGCTAAATTAAGTTCAGGCGCTAAGTCTATGCTTCAAGAAGCGGTTGACCATTCTGCAAAGGACCATTTGCGTTTAGCTGAGTCACTAAATGGTATTAAGCAGCGTATGATAGACCGTAATGAGCCTGATGGTGTAGGAATGATAAACCGATTTCAGGACTCAGTTAACCAACCGTATAGATTAAGATTTGGTGCAGCAGCAGTGTGTTCCGATAGTGCATATGATGGTACTTTACTTGCGAGTGCTGATACATCACAACACCCGCACTCGGATGCTCTTGAATTGTTGGCGATTCAAGGTCATGAATTGATGGCGTTAGCTCACGCACTTTACGAGAGGGCTGCCCATGAAGTTTGAAAATAAATCCCTCAAGCTTTTATCGATAACTAAATCGAAAGCCAAAATGTACGAATTTGGTTTGGATGAAGAACATCATATTCACCTATTAGAGTCACCAAATGAATTGCTTCTTATGACTATCGCAATACTTGGTGATTTATGCCGGGAAGAGTTGTCTGAAGAGGTTAATCCTGAATATATTGAGCAACGTCGGCTAGAGTTAAGAAACGCAGCTAGATACTTTGATGCGCTTGTAGGGTCAAAGTTGCAATCAAACTATGATTATTACCTGTGCCTGCTGGGGTCTGCATCCTACTACTTAGCAGATATGCCTGGTAGCGCAGCAGTATTAGCGGAAAAAACTCGGCAAAGAGAGCTCCTTACTGAATCGGGACTAGAAAACATCTTAAGTTGGTTGTTACTTGGGCAGAAAGGGCCTCAATTGTATGGAGAGGGGGCCCCAATTCAGGAGGTCATTCAAAGCTTCTATACTGCTATGGCAATGTACATGAGCGGTAAGGCATCGGCACCTAAGTTAAACGAATATCAAGTTGTCATTCGCCGATTAGTGAGTGAAATGAGGACATTTTTCCATTCAAATGGCACAGATCGAGAGTTGCTCATAGCGGATATCATTGCTTCGATAGTAATGAGGAAACTAAAGAATTCATCGATTAACCTGCTTCCGGCCTATTCAGACCTACCGTTAGAACAATGGTTAACAGCCCTTTCCAAAGAGACCTTTATAAATGAGTTATGGCCTGCGCAACGCTTGCTAGGTGAAGCCGGGGTGTTCAGAGGAACATCTGCTGTAGTGCAACTACCAACAAGTGCTGGAAAGACTAAATCAGCAGAATTAGTTATTCGCTCTGCTTTTTTATCAGAACGAGCATCGACAGCCGTTATTATCGCTCCTTTTAGATCGTTGTGTAGAGAAATTACTGACTCGCTGAACGCAGCTTTTAAAGACGAGGAAGTGTTAGTTAACCAGCTAAACGATGTTCCGCAGATAGATGAATTTGATATTGCCCTATTCTCTCAACTATTTGAAACTAATGAAGCGATAACTCCTTCACCTTCTATTGTTGTTGCTACCCCGGAAAAGCTAGTTTATTTGCTTCGCCATAAGCCTGAATTGGCTGAGGCTATCTCACTGGTTATTTACGACGAAGGACATCAATTTGATACAGGCTCTCGAGGAGTAACTTATGAACTTCTGCTGACGAGCCTGAAGCAAAAACTGAGGTCTGATACGCAGCACCTACTTATTTCAGCAGTACTATCTAATGCAGCGTCAATAGGTGACTGGTTATATGCTGGCGAAGGTGAGGTGGTTAATGGCGCAGAATGTTTATCAACTGAGCGCAGTGTAGCGTTTAGTAGCTGGCGAACTGGGCTTGGCCAATTTCACTACGTTGAGCCGTTGAATCCTAATTCAGAAGAGTTCTTCGTCCCTAGAGTTCTTGAGTCCTTTCCATTGCCTATGCAAGGTCGTGAAAGGAATCAAAAGTATTTTCCCAATAAGTCAGATAAGACGAGTATTGCTGCATACCTTGGACTCAAGTTATCACAACAGGGACCGGTGGCTGTCTTTTGTGGAACAAAGAAAACAGTTGCATCTATATGTAAGTTGATTGTTGCAGTGCATGAGCGTTTGCCAGAACTTCCAATTCCTAGAATGACGAGTGATCAGGTTGAAATAGATAAAATATCTTATCTAGCCGCAGCGCATCTTGGCCCTAATGCACCGCTTGTCAGAGCAATCAACAAGGGGGTACTTCCTCATAGTGCAGGCGTACCAAATGGATTACGTATCTCAACTGAATATGCTATGGAGCATGGGCTAGGTCAATGTGTTGTATGTACTTCAACTTTAGCTCAAGGGGTAAATTTACCGATCAAATATTTGGTGATGTCAGGAGTTTTCCAAGGACGGCAACGCATTTCAACTAGGGACTTTCATAACTTACTAGGCCGCGCCGGAAGGGCCGGAAAGCACACGGAAGGCAGCATTATTTTTACAGATACAGAACTGTATGACAGACGCCGAACCTCAAAGCGTTGGCACTGGAGTCAAATGAGCGGACTGCTTGACCCTGCACAATCAGAAAGTTGCTTAAGTAGTCTACTTACCTTGGTAAAACCATTTCTGAATGACCAATTAGGCGTTGATCCCATAAAATTTGTAGAGTTTCCGGATAAATACAAAAGTCTGGTATTAAAAGCAATTGAGCGTCAAGGTGGTGATCATCAGGATTTACTAAGCCAGATGGACGAGCGTCGAAAATATATAAAAAACTTGGAAAGCTTTGTTCTATCGAATTCAGATGAACAAGACCCAATCGATAGGGAAGAATTAGAAGCACTTTACACCCAAACTTTTGCGTACTCTTTAGCAAGTAAAGATGAAAAACAGAAGCTTGCTAAAATATTTAATATCATCGCAACAAGAGTGAACCAGATTGATCCGGCTAAGCATGCATTCTATGGTAAGGCTCTGTTAGGTCTTGAAGAGCTAGGTTTTATTGAAGCATGGCTGCACTCAAATATAGAACGGTTGTCCGGCTGCGATGAAATTCTTGAGCTTCTCGAAATTATATGGGAAGTAGTTTCTAATCTGTTGTCCAACACTAGCTTGAGCAAATTAATCGGTGGAGATCTTATTATTGCGAAGTTGTGGTGTTCTGGAAATCCGTATCACGATATTTTGGGACAACTTACGCGTGACGGAGTTAAGTTTAAAGCAGGCAATCAAGAAAGAGAGCTCACGTTAGAAAATATAATCGATATATGCGATCGCAGTTTGGGTTATGACGCAATGTTAGTTGTAGGGGCTTGTGCAGACTTGCTTGAAAATATTTACGGAGAATCGGATGTTGCTGAATCAATTAGGCATCTTCAGGTTTCACTGAAAGTTGGGCTGAAAGATGAGCTTTCAATTTGGCTGTATTCGCACGGACTCGCGGATAGAGTTATTGCAGAAGATGTAGCGAATTCAATCAAGAGCTCTGAACAAGCGCCAGAATTTCCAGACGATTCAATCTTTGACAAGTATCATTTAATTATTTCGCAGAAGCTGAGTAGGTACCCCACTGCATTTTATAATGCTGTTTATGACTGATAGAATCTCAGGCCATAAAAAGTAGCTGCACACCCGTGACGCTTATAGTACAAACTAAAGCCGCGTATCTATTTAGATACGACTATCCTTTGAGATGGTAGATGCTAAAAACCCTAAAAGCATCTACTAGGATTGTTCACCTCTTGGGCAGCGCCCGGTTGTACCATTAGCCATACGGCCACCTAGGTAGAGGTCGTCTGTAGAGTAGACGGGGCTGGTGTGCAGCCACTGATTTGAACTATAACTTACCTTCCTACATTGTGCGTCAGAAAAACACCCCTAAGTTTTCCCCGGTTTTTTTTAAGGCGGATTGGCGACGAGTCGTCCCTACTCGAAAGAGGTAGGGACGACTCGCAGAGTCGCCCGTCGAGGCCACTGCTCATGATGCCTCGACACCCAATCCGCCTTGAATAATTACAGGGCCAGAAGAGGGATGGAGATTTGAGCGTGTCAAAAAAGATGTTGCAATCTCTGATCACTGTGATAATTTTATTTATGAACTAGCTCTAAATGGGCACCAAGAAAAAGGGCGTATCCACTGCCCGCAACACGTTCCTGAGGAGCTGCATTCGCAGCATTATGGGTCACACGACCACCCCACTATAAACAACACAAATATAAACCACAGTAGTTCGCGTTGTATTTCAACAGAAATCACACGGCTCAGCTTTGTTGCTTTAGACCAGTTAGCCTTTATGTCTTACGACAATATGCTCGGTTACGCACCGTTCATATGGCTTTAAAACTTACCTATTTTGGCGTTTCGCCCCCTGGTCTTCGGTTTGGTGTTTTTCTCAATACTTTCAAAATTACTTTTTAAATTTATGAGGAACATGAAATGAGCCAATTAGGATATCGTCTTCATCAAATGGTGAACGACACTCACCGCGAAAGTAGCTTTAGCACTAGAGCTACTCGAAGCAAAGTTTTAAACCTTGCTGCAAAGCAGCTACTTAAACATGGTTATAGATTAAAAGACCCGAGCGGTCTTAAAACCAAGCATATCAATCATCTTGTTACACGTTGGCAAGATGAAGGTTTAGCACCCAAAACCATTAAAAACAGAATGGCCGCACTGCGTTGGATTGCCGAAAAAATAGGTAAACCTAATATCTGTTCACGTAGCAATGATGATTACGGCATTCCAAGAGTTCGCAACAATCCCATTGGCAAGTCCAAAACGTTAGACATGGATAAACATGCCAAGATCAAGAGTGACTTGATCAAGCTTTCACTGCGTTTGCAGCAAGAGTTTGGGCTTAGAAAAGAGGAATGTATGAAATTCAGCTTATCTTACGCTTTGATAGACGCTAACACTCTACAAATAAAAGGCTCATGGGCTAAGGGTGGCAAATACCGCAAAATTCCGATTTTAAAAGAATCTCAACAACAGCTTATTCGTGATATTGCCGCTGTTACTAAAGGCGCACTTATCGAAGCTGACAAAAACTATAAGTCACAAATGGAACAGTACGACCGCGAAACAATTCGAGTTGGATTAAATAAAAATCACGGATTACGTCACCATTACGCTAGGGAGCGTTATTTAGAGCTTACAGGTTGGAAATGCCCTGCCGATGGAGGCCCGCATAGAAAAGAGCTGTCGCCCACTGATTATGAGCATGATACCAAAGTCCGTGAGCAAATTAGCCAGGAGTTAGGTCATGAACGTTTGAAGATAACCTATGCTTACTTGGGCAGTTAAAATTAGGCATGCCTAATTTTACCCACTTACTGACCAATCCAATATCTTTTCAGCCAGCTCGTCTTCAATACAGAACAAGAAGGCAGTTGGCACTTTCAGAACACCGCTCAACGCGACTACCGTTTTGAAATCTGGAGTGTGAACGCCACGTTCATATTGGTTCATACGAGCAGACGCAACAAACTTATCCATCCCCGCCATTATTCCTAACTGCTTTTGGGACAGACCAAGTCTTGTTCTTGCTTGCTTTAGCCGTGTTGGAAACGGCGAACCATCATTAGTTTTCAATTGGTGTAAGACATCTGCTCTTGAAAACTAAGATTTTCTTAGCTTTAATTGAATCTAGATACTAAGGAATACTTAGCTATGGATTAGGCATGCCTAATTTTTTAGAGGATATGACGATGCTTGAAACTTTCGTGTGTGTGTCGGTAGTGGTTATCTACTTGTTGATTAGTATATTTACCGCTGATGATCAATCATCTACGGAAAATGAACAACTCGATAAGCTGGATGATGGTATGGGTAATATTATCGCTGATGGCGAACATATGACTCGTCAAGAGGCTGAGGATGCTCAGGCGCGAGGCGAGTTATACGACACTTATTACTAGAGCTAATACATAGGCCAATTTGGCATGCCAAATTGGGGGAGGGTTTTATGAACGAAGAAAAATTGATTAATAACTCTGAGCTACGGCCATTTTTACCCGCGTTTGCTGAGCTCAAGCATCGACTGCGTGGTATTGAAGTCGAATGTGAGCCACTAGGCCTTTCTTTTGATAGGGATGTTCAGACTGAAGAAGATATGTTACTAACTTTAATATCCCAAACGGCGTTTGCGTTCGATGTAACCAACGAAAATGGGGCTGTCTGGGATATAAGACTGGAGCCCTTTGCACAGTTTAAAGCGCGCAGCACCAAAATAACATTCCCGTTTACCGGCTATAATCCTAATAAGCGACAGCAAATCAGTAATTGGGTTATCGAATTGTGTAATTGGGAAGGTGACGTATTTACCGGCATCACTAGGCATTAAAATTAATAGGAACTGCTATGACAACATATGAATGGTTTCAAATGTGGGTTTTAATGGTGCTGGCTATTCGCGCTACTCGCCACTACGACAAACTAAAACACGATCTATTTGAAGCAATTAAAGAGGGGAGAATATAGTTATGACTCCGTTGCTTACAGGATGCGCCATGGTTCTGGCGTTGGTGATATTTTTTGCTTTACTATTTCATTTTAATCGCGACAACCTCAATAAATTCGACTGATATCCAATATCTCTAGCGAAAAAATTAGGCATGCCTAATTCTTGATGCCCAAAAGTTGCTGTTTTCTCCAACTTTACGTGAAAATTAAATCCCTGGAATGGGTAAATATTGGCGTTTTCTTTAAAGCTTAGAAAAACCCCTCGAAAGTAAGGGGGGTTTTTCCGATCCAACCTGTCTCAAAGCGTGTCAACCTAACTCTCAATGATTCAAGTAATACAAATGCGTTGATTTTGAGAGGTAAAATTCATGCTAAAGACAAAACCCGATGGTATTTACTCATACACTAGCAGTGGTGAAGAGAAAAAAATATCTGGGCCAATAGAAGTGAAAGCTATTGTCTCTTCCCATGATAAGCGAGATGACTTCGGCCGCCTTTTAGAGTGGAAAAACTACTTTGGTTTACCGATTCGTGAAGTACTGCCAATGGGAGAAGTTGATGACAATTTTGCAAAAAAATTTAAAAAGAGGCTGCTTAGGTCTGGTTTTCAAATCACGCCAGGAAAAAACTCGTGGGAATCTCTTTTAGCCTACCTAATTGAAACTCCTTGTAATCTACATGCTTACAGCGCAAGGCAAAGTGGTTGGGTTGATAGGCAATTTGTGACACCGGATTGGAGTATAGGCCAATACGATACTCCAGCAGTTTATGTTGGTGAATTTGCAGGTGACAGCTTAGTTGAATCAGGCTCTCTATTGGATTGGCAACACAATATAGGAAAGTATTGCCGAGGCAATCCAATCATGATTCTTGCTGTATGTACTGCACTTGCGGCCCCTATTATTGGATGGACTGATTTAGAGAGCTTTGGAATACAAATTGTCGGTAGTTCAAAATCAGGCAAATCTACAGTGATGAAAGTGGCTGCAAGTATCTATTCAGATCAAACTTACTGGGAAACTTGGAGCTCTACTTCTAACGGTATTGAGTCTATCGCTCGTGCGCGAAATAACATGTTGCTTTGTCTTGATGAATTTAAGCAGTGCCCCGCGCAAGAGATTGGTCAGTTAATTTACCATTTGTGTAATGGCGTATCAAAACTAAGAAGCCAACAAGATGGCGCCCTAGATAAGCGTTATCGTTGGCGCACAATATTTCTTAGTACCGGGGAGCTTACCCTTGAAGAGCTTTTGTTAGGCATTAATCAAAGTGTTAGTGCAGGGCAGTCAGTCCGGTTAATAGAGGTTCCAGTATTTAGCAAATACGATGCTTTTGAAAATACTCATGGATTTACTTCGGCTAAAGAATTTGCTGAGTACTTATCAGCCAGCATAGGTAAATACCATGGTACTTTCATTAAATCGTGGGTGGAAGCTCTCTCAAATTTTGATTGCCCAAACAATGAGGTTATTAAAGAGTACAAAGATATTCGGGAGCAGTGGCCTTGGCCAAAAAACATAGAGAGCCAAGCTAATAACGTTTTAGATAAATTTGCGCTGCTTGCCGCCGCGGGGGAACTAGCCATTAATTTAGGATTGTTGCCATGGCACTTGGGTGAAGCTAAAGATGCATTAGAACAAGTAGCAACAATTTGGTTAGATGACCGAAATAGCACCGAAAATTCAGAAAGTAAGAAAATTATTAAAAAGCTTATCAAGCTAATCAATAAATGGCGGCATAGCCTGAGTCCTCGGGGAGAATCACATAATGGGAGCATTGGATTCTTCGAATCAGAGCCGGAACTGGCTTGGTACATTCCTCAGCAGTTATTCAAATCGGAAGTAATTGAGTCCGTTGCTCATGAATACAGTCAAACAGTCCATTACATGCTTCAAAAAGGCTGGGCCATTTCCAATGAGGGCACGCGACGCACATTTAAAATAGGAGGAGAACGGTTTATTAAGCTTTTTCCCGAGAAAATCTGTCGTGAATGCGGTGAAAATGTAGATCTATCCCACTTTTATCCAAGTGATAACTCTTTGAATAGTAATACTAATCCCACTTTCCCAGCTTCCCAGAGCGAGAATTACTAATGCTTACTGATCAACTATTTGACGAAATAAAATGCGTTATTGAAAGCCAACTTTGCAAAGTTGCGCTCAACAGCAAAGAGTTTCTTACATTTGACGAGTGTGTCCAGTACACAGCACTGAGCCCGAATTTCTTGCGTCAACAAGTTAGAGAAGGGTTGCCCTACTACAAGCTTGGAGGCCGGCGAACCTTTTTCAAGAGAACAGAAGTTGATACTTGGATACTAAAGAATCGCGTGGAACTTGGAGACGAACATGAATAACGAGCTATTTGAAAAACGAGCGGGCATTTTAAAGCTTTATGGCGAAGAAGAGCGACTGATAAGTGAGACTGAGCGCTGCCGCAGAACCGGCATAAGCCGCACTACCTGGTGGCGTATGCAAAAGGCGGGAGAAACCCCGCCAGCCTCGAGCGTTGGTAAGGGGAAAGCCCGCTGGTTGCTGTCTGATATTTTGCTTTGGATTAATGGAAATTAATTTTCATTACTGTAACAACGGGGTGTTATGAGGGGCAATGATTGACGGAATAGCTCCGAATTTGACATAAAATCGACTATTGTCTTGATTGGCCTTTTGAACGAGCTCAATAAGGCCTTCCAAATCTTCTATATCATAAGTCTCAAATGCGTGAATATATCGACTAAACTCTTGTAAGTTTAGAACCTGTCTAATTCTTGATTCCAAACCAACATCGCGTACATATTTTTGAAACTTTGGCGATATCCAATACAAGAGCTCTAGCATATTATCTAATTTTTCGGTAAGGGTTGCTATTGCATCTTCTGGGGAGTTCACATCACTAATACGCCAAGCGGGTTCGTTATGAGAAATGCGGTTCCTAAAACCTCTTACTTCCTCAACTCGTCTCCGTAACGCATCCCTTTGATGAAACATCGGGTTGCTTTTCACGGTAACTCTAGGTAGTTTTCTAAAGGCTTTAGTCAATTTTGATGGCCACAAGTAGTTGTTATCACCACCATCGTAAAAGCTTTTGTCTAAAATATATTCCCATACTGAAAAATCGGTTTTAGAAATGATTTGATCTAAGGTAACAGTTTCGGGGTCTCTACCTTTGTCCTCTAGGGCCTTTTTGGCTTCTTTTTTTGCACTCTTGAGCTTTTCTTTAAACTTTTTAACTTGCTCAGGGTGACACAAATCTCCATGTTCATTCTCTTCTTGAGTAGAAGGAATAGCTTGAAACCAGAACTGCCCTGGAGGCGTTGTTATGTTGTTCTTCGCTACTTCATTAATTGCATTCCGTAGCGCAACTTCAATTAGTTGAATAAGTGGATAGAAAGAACCCACCAAAGTTAAGTTCCAGCTATAAGCGCCAAGAAGCTCCGCATCACTGGTTAACCCTAAAGAATGTTTATAGCTTGAAAGCCTGGCTGAGCTAATTAATTTTTTAGGCTCTGTATAATCATAATCGTGTGGCATATTGAGATTTTTCTATCCATTTTTATACTCTTAGTCATACTACCAAGCTTTTGGAAGAAAGGCTTGTAGTGCGAAATAATTTTGACACATGCGTCAGGATCATTTAGAGTTGTATTTAGCTAGTCGAATCGTTCTTCTCCCATCTTAGTAATGGTGCCAGTTCATCGACATAAAGCGTAAGATATCGGCCCCTGGTAGCATAGCTGCCGGGGGCTTTCTTTTTTCCTTAAAAGAAAGTGCTTAATGCTTCTGACACTTTGATGTGCACTTCCTTTCTTTCTTCAAAGTAATCATATTTGTTGTAGGTATCATCTAACCTGCTAATTTTATGGTTTAAGCATCGCTCGCCGAGCTCACCAGAGTATCCAAGCATGGACACTAATGATCGAAAAGTTCTTCGAAGATCGTGTACTGTAAAATGTTCAATGTCGCCCATTCTGTTAGGTGGAGGTGTTTTTTTTCCTTGTGCAATGCCGAAGAGCCCATCAATGGCACGATTTAATGTATCACTCCCCATATATGGCTTTTTACTTCTGCGTCTAGCGGGAAATACATAGTCAGATCCAGCACCTCGAATTTTCAATTCTTGAAGCCATTCAAGTGCTATTGGCGGTAAAGGTATATTAATACCTTTATATTTTTTCTTTGTTCTATTTTTTGGTAGGTGCCAAACTGCATTTGTTAGATCAAACTCAGCCCAAGGTGCCTGCAACAGCTCATTTTTGCGTACGCCCAAAACAAGTAATAAGCAACAAGCTAGATAGTTATCTCGGGTAAATGACTCAGGGTGTAGTCTAAATATTTCATATACGGGCTTAATTTCTTCGAGCGTAAGATAACGAGTCCTTGGTTCCTCTTGTCCTCCAGCATCCATATATGAAAATACAGATGCGGGATTATTAAGGGTGAGACCTAGTTGGGTTGCATGTTTGAACAAATTGTTTAGTAAATCCAATACATCATTAGAAACGCTTGGCCTTTCGCTATCAGCAATACTTCTTATAATGTTCCTAACGTGAATAGGGGTTATGTTATTAACATCCATATTGCCAATATAAGGCGAGATATCATTTTGATACTTTCTTTTAGGAATGTTCGGGTGAACTAAGCGTAATAGTTTGTTTTGGTAGTAATCATCAAACAACTCATCCATAGATCGAATGTTGAGAACACTTCCTGCAAACTTCGACAATGGGTCCAAGCCTTCACGAAGTTTTGTACGCTCTTCTTCAGCGAGCCCTCGTGCTTCTGCTAGAGTTATCTGTTGAGCTTTTCCAAGAGATTTCTCCCTTCTTTTACCGTTTACAGAATATCTAAGGGACCAATAAGGTTCACCACGTTTAGGAACGACGAACGACAACCCATTGCCATCGGATGTTTTACTATGCTGACCTTTAGCAAGTATGTTGACTTGTTTAACTGTTAAATTTGGCATTTCTTCACCTCTTGTACTCACCAGTAGCTTGAGACTAGCAGTGAAAAATACTCACCACAATACTCACCAATTGGATGAAACAGAATGAAAAAATACGGAACGATAAAAAACAAAACCCCGCTATAAAGCGAGGTTTTTCAATGTTTTAAGAGTTTTTGTGAGCGCTAGTGAGCTTTACTCAATATTCTGAATTTGTTCGCGCATTTGCTCAATTAACACTTTTAATTCTACTGCTGCATTGGTGATGTCACTGTTGATAGACTTCGATGCTAATGTGTTTGCTTCTCGGTTAAACTCTTGCATCATAAAATCTAAGCGTCGGCCACATGCACCACCTTTCACTATAATTTTCTTTGTTTCTTTAACATGTGATTTTAAACGATCTAGTTCTTCAGCTACATCTTGCTTTTGCGCTAGGTAAATAAGTTCTTGCTCAAGACGTGATTCATCAATGTCTGTTTTCAGTTCTTCAAGTTTTTGATTTAGCTTTTCACGTTGCCATTTAGCGATTTCTGGTAAGTGCCCCTCAACAATGGCAACTTGCTCTAAAATTGCATCAAGGCGAGTAGTGATCATTTCTTGTAGGTTTGCACCTTCATCACCGCGAGCTTGTTTGAAGTCTTCAATTACTTTGTCAAAACCTGCAATCAGCGCTGTATTAACGCTATCCATATCGAGCTCTTCGGCTTCCATAACGCCAGGCCAACGCAAAATATCAACAGGATTAATGTCACCATTACTCTGTTGTTGCACCCATTGTGCGCTTTTAATTAGCTGCTCAGCCAGTGATTCGTTAATCGTTAACTCACCAACATGAGCTGGATTTGCAGCAAACTTTAAGAAAACTTCAACTTTACCGCGTTGTAAGTGTTTACGTAAACGCTCACGAATAACAGGTTCCATGCCACGAAATTGCTCAGGTGCGCGGATAAAAGTCTCAAGGTAACGTTGGTTAACTGAACGAATTTCCCAAGTGCCAGTGCCCCATTCGCCTTTAATTTCGCGACGCGCATAAGCTGTCATGCTGTGGATCATGGATAATTTCCTAGTGTTATTTATATTCAAAGTTGCTTGATTATACCGTATCAGCTTTTAACCTCTAGCGTAAATTTTCTTAAATCGGCTTTTCAGATACAGTTAATTATGTAAATCACATGGCATCTGCCACCACATCGACTTATAATGTGGCAAATTCAGAATTAAGGGGATCGTTAATGCGTCCAAGCGAAAGAACACCTAATCAAATTAGACCGGTTACATTTACACGTAATTACACTATGCATGCTGAAGGCTCAGTATTAGTAGAGTTTGGAAACACTAAAGTTTTGTGTACAGCAACTGTTGAAGCTGGTGTACCACGCTTTATGAAAGGCCAAGGTAAAGGTTGGGTTACGGCTGAATACGGTATGTTACCTCGTTCAACACATACTCGTAATGGTCGTGAAGCCTCGCGCGGTAAGCAGGGCGGTCGTACAATGGAAATTCAACGCTTAATTGCACGTGCACTTCGTGCTGCAGTTGATTTAAAAGCGTTAGGTGAAAACACCATTACTATCGATTGTGATGTTATTCAAGCTGATGGCGGTACACGTACAGCATCTATTAGTGGTGCGTGCGTTGCGTTAGTTGATGCACTCACTTACATGCGTAGTAAAGGTATGATCAATTCAAACCCACTTAAGCATATGATTGCTGCAATTTCAGTCGGTGTATATAAAGGTCAACCAATTAGTGACCTTGAGTACCTAGAAGATTCTGAAGCTGAAACAGATATGAACGTGATTTTGACGGAAACGGGCAAAATCATCGAAATCCAAGGTACAGCTGAAGGCGAACCTTTCTCATTCGACGAACTAGATGAGCTACTTACATTAGCTAAGCACTCAATTCGTGAAATTATCGACGTTCAAAAGCAAGCATTAGCTTAATAAAGAAGTAGGTTTATTAGTTATGAAAGATTATCAAAAAGAGTTTATTGAATTCGCACTTGAAAAGCAGGTGCTTAAATTTGGTGAGTTTACTTTAAAGTCTGGCCGTACTAGCCCTTATTTCTTTAACGCTGGTTTATTTAATACTGGTCGTGACCTTGCACGTTTAGGCCGCTTTTATGCAGCTGCACTTGAAGATGCGGGCATTGAATACGATGTAATATTTGGCCCTGCTTATAAAGGTATTCCAATTGCTACGACTACTGCGGTTGCTTTAGCTGATCACCACGACAAAGATGTGCCTTACTGTTTTAACCGTAAAGAGAAAAAAGCACACGGTGAAGGTGGTACATTAGTAGGTTCTGAACTTAAAGGTAAGATCATGTTAGTCGATGACGTGATCACTGCGGGTACAGCGATTCGTGAATCGATGGAAATTATTGCAGATAATGGTGCAGACTTAAGTGGCGTTTTAATTGCTCTTGACCGCCAAGAGAAAGGCAAAGCTGAGTTATCGGCTATTCAAGAAGTCGAGCGTGACTTTGGCACTAAAGTTATCTCGATTGTAAAACTAGCTGACTTAATTAGTTACCTAGAAGCGAAAGGTACAATGGATGAGCATTTAGCGGCTGTAAAAGCATACCGTGATCAATACGGCATTGCATAACAACTAAAAACGCGAATTTTTTAAAAGCCCAGCTATGTTGCTGGGCTTTTTTGTTTTTAGAGCGTTGTGCTTTTATAGCCTTAAATACAGCTAAAAAGTTACTAAAGCGTTAATAAAGTTTCTCTTTTGTACTGTTTAGACTAAAAAGGATGCAAAAGGTAGTTTTTTTTAAGTTTTCTCAAAAAAGTGCTTGCGTTAATTCGCTGCATCCCTATAATGCGCATCCACCGACACGGCGGACTGCTTACAAACAAGCGAAACGACGAGTTGGTTAAGTCAAGTAAGACTGAGTTTTGAAAAATTAAACTTTTCTCAAAATTAAGTGTTGACAAAAATAACGGCTTGCGTAGAATGCACAGCCCTTGAGACGCAAAAGTATCTCAAAACGTTCTTTAACAATATAAAGCAATCATCTGTGTGGGCACTCGTACAGATTGAGTTCTAACAGCGAAGCTTAGTTTACTAAGTGACGCAAACAAATTTAGAGTCTCAATTGAACTGAGTGACCAA